>Ga0209319_1000235_pt1 | contig 87344 bp, 85 predicted proteins | sample RifGroE2_FD_184000 | JGI IMG/M metagenome (GOLD analysis project Ga0209319, IMG submission 184000) | Groundwater microbial communities from Rifle, Colorado - Groundwater E2 (SPAdes) (version 2) | ecosystem: Environmental > Aquatic > Deep subsurface > Groundwater | place: Rifle, Colorado, United... | reverse complement strand
GGTGCTATTTCTAGCCCAGCTTTTGCTTATATGGATCCATCGGAAGTACTGAGTCGTTCTCGTAACGAGTCTGAGTTGGTTTGTAATGTTATGTACGGACTTGGTTTGCCATGTGGTTCTGGCAGGGTAACTTCCACTAATTCGCAAGCAACCTATTATAATAGTATTACCACGTCTAATACTTCAGATTCATCTCAGAATAAATCTTCTGCTAATACCACCGCCACATCATCCAACAACGATGGCTGGTCTTGGTCTGGTGTCTCAAACTTGTCGGCGTCTATATTTACCGGTAATGTCACTAAGAAATTTACAAACAATCAAATATCTCTAATTAAATCTTCTACTAATCCGGGTGTCTACGAGATTATAGACGGTAAAAAGCATAATATTCCCAACGAAGAAATCTTCAATGATTACGGATACAAGAAAGAAATGGTTAGAACCGTAGCTCAATCGGAGATAGATCGTTATCCAAGAGCTAAATTAATCCAAGCCAAGGGAGATAATAAGGTATATTATCTAACCGAAAATGGCATGAGGCGTTTAATGCCAGATGCCAAGATTTACGAATCTTATGGCAATCGTAAGGCTGATATCGTTACAATCAGTAAGAAAGAATTAAATTATTATCCAGAAGACTTATATATCTATCAGGAGAACCCCTTAAATAGAGATGTTTTCATGATTAGTAATGGTATAAAACAATACTTAACGCCTATGGCGATAAGGAGGATGGAATTGAAAGAATTTCAGGTTGCTCCAGTTAATCAATACGAATTCAGCTACTACAAAACTGGCGCCCCAATCATCTACTAAAGCTCTCAATTAAAAAGTCCCGCGCTATGCGGGACTTTTTAATGCCGGTGTATTAAAGATAATATGAATAACATTTTTAATCATACGGCTGTATTCTCTACTGAGAATCAGCCTCTATCTCGCCCCGCCGGGCTCTGATAGTCTCTTAAAAATGCTATTCATATTATCTTTGTGCAATGCGGCGCATTTGTTTAGAGAGTTGAAGGCGGATTTTTGAGAGGCTTACGGAGCCTGACGAGGCGAGTAAGAGATGCTTTTTCAGCAGAAAAAGACAGCGTACTCTCAAAAGTCTGGCTACAACTCTCTAGTGTTATTTAATTATCAAAGTTTTTTTTCGGAGGCCGTTGAGAAAGTCTTTAATCGGGAGTATCTTTTTGCCTTCTAATTGAAGTAAGGTGGGGGATATATATTTATCAGAAGCACGGATTAAGAATCTGGATTTTTCTTTTATAACTTTATCTTGGCTATTAAAGTCAACTATCTCTGCATCAAATATATTCAATGTTTTATCGTTCAGGGTCGTCCATACGCCAGGATTTGGATTAAGAGCTCGAATCTGATTATATATTTTTTCGGCTGGTTTTGACCAATCAATTCTGCCATCTGGGCGTTCGTACTTCTTGCAAAAAGTTGCTCGGTTATGATCTTGTTCTCGTGAAGTTATTTTTTCGTTTAAATAGTCTGGCAATGTGTCAACCAGTATTTGGGCTCCTATTTCTGCCAGTTCTTTCTCTATCTCTTCGTATTTTTTTTCTTTTGATATCTGATATTCTATCTGTTTTAATATCGGGCCATGATCCATTTCTTCGTCTATACGCATTAGGGTAACCCCAGTTTCTGGGTCGCCGTTTAATATAGCTGATTGGATAGGGGAAGGGCCGCGATATCTCGGCAACAGGGATGGGTGTATATTAACAAATCCATATTTAGGAATATCTAAATATCTTTGGTGTATGATTTTTCCATAAGCAACGACTATGCAAATATCAGGATTTATTTTTGTAAATTCTTCAAAGAATGAGTCGTCTTTTAATGTGAGTGGCTGTAAAACTTTTAATCCCTTTTCTTGGGCAAAAACTTTGACTGGCGGGGGAGTGGATGCACCTTTTCTGCCAGTTGGCTCGTCGGGCGTGGTAACTACTGCTTCTACACTAAAACCAGTCTCAATCAGCTTTTGTAAACTCGGTACGGCGAATTTTGGTGTCCCGAATAATATTGTTTTATGAGTTGACATAATTATAATTTACTGTATTATGTAGACGTGGAGGTGGGTATGCAGATGAGCGTACTGATGGGTTCGCTAATGCTTCTTTTGGGGGCAATTCTGATTATGGGGGGTACTGTTATCAGTATGCTCCTTGATATCTATAAAATACTGAAACTTGCTCCGAAGACTGGCTATGTTTTTACCTGTGCTACTATCTACGTTGTAGGCTTTCTCTTTGTCGGTATTGGATTCATAGTTATTTTGGTGGCCATACCCATAGCTAATCAACCCTATCTTTTATAGCTAATCCGTTTAGATGGTCGGTCTCATGCTGGTAAATTCGCGCGAGGAAACCTCGCGCTTTTATTTTTCTTTTTTTGCCTTCTTCGTCTACGAATTTCAACATAACTTTCTTGGAACGCTTGATAGGCACAAAGTATTCCGGAATTGACAGACATCCTTCTTCTATCTCGTCGGATTCCCTGGAATATTCTGTAATCTCAGGATTAAAATATATCTCTGGAACATTGTTAGTTTTAGCGACATTGGAATCAATTACGAATATAGCGAAATCTTTTCCGACTTGATTGGCGGCTAGGCCGACGCCGTTATTTCTAATCATGGCCTCTTTCATACCTGAAACCAGCTCTACGTAAGAGTTGTTTTTTATATCTTTCGGATCAACTGTCTTAAGTGTCTTTTTTAGTATTTTGCTTGGAAGTTTAGTAATATCTAACATGGCCATATTATACAATAATGATAGTAGAAATCAAAAAATAAGAGGCCCGCATAGCGGGCCCGTGATTATACGCAGTCAGAATCTTATCAGGACTTGATGGTGATAGTTCTACTTAATTTATCAATCGCCTCAATGGTCTCACGACCTCTAACATCAACTGTGGTTGCCAGAGCAATAATAGACCTGGCTATCGCAAGGCCCGATAAAGTGATTGCCTCAGAATTGCCACTAATCTTTGTGTATTCTCTAGACGAAAGAAATCGATCCAACTCTCTAATAGAATCGACAGCATTGTCGAATTCAGTTTCAATTTCCTGACCCTTCTGATCCTTCTGAGCTTCGGCCATTTGTTACCTTCCCCTCAAGCATCTAGACAAGGATACAATATCTTTATGTCATGTGTCAAGTGATGCTATTTGGATCGATATCTATACTCCAATCGTTGGGAACATAGCGAAGCAAACCTCTAATATCGGTATAGTCTTGGGCACATTTTAATATTAAGACAGATACGAAATAATTATTCTCGCGATAACCGTATTCTGCAAAATTATCTTTAAGTACAATCTGTTTCTCAAGTTTATTCTGAGCGATGGCCATTTTCAGCTTTTCAGATAGTAGGCGGAGCGCAGATAAACTCTTGGCTCTATCATTAGTCTTGTATATTAATTTAACTATTCTAGAAAATGGCGGATAGAATAGAAGTTTTCGATCCTGTAGTTCTTCATTATAAAATTCAAGCACATCTTGCTTGTCGATGACTGCATTAATTCGACTTTCAATTTTTGAAGTCTGAAGCAGACATTTCCTAGGATTGAAATCCAAGAGCTTATTGAGAGTTATCAGCAATTTCTCCTCGGTTTTAAAATCAGAGAAATTACTTAGAGCATCAATACTTGTAACTCCAATTAAATCAAAGTTCAGATTATAGCGATGGCTCAAAATCATAGCTGTTGCAATTAAAATTATAGGCCATGGTTTAACTACTTCCTTGATGATTTCCTCGGTTTCCGTATCGTTTTTAACGACATCTGAATCTAAGATTAATATGGGCGTCTTCTTTAATTGACCAAATTCGATATAGCGCAACAATTCGTCGTATATTTTTTGACTCCCAGGATAACCAGCTGGTCTCATATTGCCACTCTGACAATTCGGGCAAAATTTTGGAACCTCTTTGATTAAGCCGCAATGATGGCAATTGAGCATATACTGACTATGCTTATGGACGCGCATGACGATATCGCAATTTGGACAATTTGTAGCCTGTCCGCAATTAGAGCATATATAAAGAGAAGCATAGCCCCGCCGTGGTGCAAAAATCAAAACTTTTCCGCCGTTGTTAACGGTTTGAATAATTTCAGATTTAAGTTCTGAGCTAAACATAGACAAATTATCCTGTAAACGTTCTGGGACCATGTCTACCAATTTAATCGGATTACTATTTTTAATTTCTTTGCGGACCATTCTAATCCCTAAATTAATTGACTTAAAATATGACTCAATATCAGGAATTTGATCGGCAATGACAACGTCGGCATTATTTAGACGAGCCACTTCAAGTGCCAGGTCGGTCGCACGATATTTCGGTGTCATGTCAGATTTGTACATTTCGTTAGATGAATCCTCGATAATTACTAGTCCTAAATTATTAAATGGTGAAAAAATAGCAGTTCGGGTGCCAATTATAATTTGAGCGTTACCAGAAGAAATGTTTTTCCACTTTTCAAAAAATTCTTTATTTTTAATCTGGCTGGATATCTGAATTGGATCAAAGCCTAAGTTTCCCAATTCATTATAGTAATATGTTGAAATAGTTGAGTCTGGTACGAGAATCAATATCTGGCCAGTATTTTTTATATGTTCATTGATGTCTGGCAATAAAGATTGGAGTATCTCTTTGGCCGGAGCAATTACTGATTTATAGGAATTTGTCCGTTCGGTATCTGTACTGGAGTGGACGGTGGTGTCGATGACAGTATCAGAAAGATCGTATTTCTTCTTACCAAAAAATGATGGCAAGATCGTAGCTAATGAGATTCCTAGGGGCGAGTAATAATTTTTACTAATCCATGATGCAATTTTTAGCTGATATCTAGTAACTTGAGGATTTTCAAAAAGTAACTTATTGGCTTTCTTAATTTGATAAGATGATTTTTTTAAAATCATCTTGCGATCCGTGAGAGGCAAGGACGAGATCACAATAGCTTGGGCCTGACGATGATTGATTGTAATTTCAATAACAGAACCTACTTTAAGATTTTGATTAAAATAGTAACTTAAAATTTGCGGACCATTGGCTGGAATTCTGATTAGCGGAATAACCTCAATTAAATACATAATATTTTTTGGAGTTACTAATTATAACCGTTGCATCTCTAACGGGATAAATATACAATACATATCAGTTCATTGAAAGGAAGAAAAATGTCTCCAAAACATAGGTTTGGGATGAAGATAAGAGTAGTTTTGCCACTTGTAACTGAGAATGGATCATTTATCGCTTACTATGTATGGAAACATCCCGTTAGTCTTAATGAGTTTATGGATATCTTATTCAGTCATGAACCAGTGGTTTGGGTGCCAATATTTGACACAAAGATACCATTAGAATTTTTGGAGATTCCATTTCATGTAGATTTAGAAACCGGTACTTATGATCTGCTTATGGCGCCAGCTACGAAAGATACTGACGATAAAAATTATTTAACTAACGGCGGGATTCTAGACAGAATCTTTAAAAGCTTAGAATGGCAACTAAGCGAAATTCCCAAGGAATCTCCTGAAAAAATTACTCCTGATAAGGCTCCCCATTAATGTGGGGATTTTTCTTTGTTTTGGGTAGTAAATAAGCTATAATAGAATTATGAATAAGAACCCAGAGATTAGGGTCAGGATGGCTCCGTCTCCGACGGGCTATTTACATATTGGTAGTGCCCGTACCACGCTTTTTAACTGGTTATTTGCTCGGAATATGGGTGGAACATTTATTCTTAGAATTGAAGACACCGATCTAGAACGATCTACAAAAGAGTTTGAAGACGATATCCTAGCTGGTCTGAAATGGCTTGGCTTTGATTGGGATGAATTCTATCGTCAATCAGAAAGAACTGACTTATACGAGATTTATATTAAAAAGTTATTAGATTCTGGTAAGGCCTTCTGGTGTTATCATACCCAAGAAGAATTAGATTTAGAAAAGAGGAGTCAACAGGCCAGTGGCGAGCCTCAAAGACACTCATGTACATTTAAGCATGGGGGTCTTGCTGATAAAACTCAAACTAAAGAGAGCGGCATTATCAGACTGGCAGTAGATGAGAACTCTACTAGATTTATTCATTTCAATGATTTAATTAGAGGAGACATTAAACAAGAGGAAAGATTATTAGGTGATTTTAGTATTGCCAAGAGTGAGCGAGCGCCACTATATAATCTTTCTGTTGTAGTGGATGATACAGAGCATAAAATCTCGCACGTTATTCGTGGTGAAGATCATATTTCCAATACTCCAAAACAAATCTTAATCTACGAAGCCATTGGCGTTAAACCGCCGATATTTGCTCACCTACCGCTTATTTTGGGAACAGACAGATCCAAAATGTCAAAACGCAATAGTAATACCGCCCTAAATGAATATAAAAAAGACTACTTACCAGAATCAATTATCAATTTTATTGGTTTCTTGGGATATACATATAGCAAAGAAATAATATCTAAAGAAGAGATGGTAGGTGAATTCGATTTAACAAAAGTTCACAAATCTGGGGCTATTTGGAATGTGGAGAAACTAGATTGGATAAATGCTCAATATGTAAAAAGGCTTGAGCCTAATAAATTTAAAGAAATTACGGGTATTAAGACCTTGCCTGATATGGCTATACCCTTTGTGACCGAGAGATTAGATAAACTGACAAATATTGGTAACTATAATTATTTTTGGGAAAAACCAATATATGACAAAGAGCTATTAAGGTGGAGGGGCGGATCCTTAGAAGACGTGAAGCGATCGCTGGAAATGTCAAAAAAGATTATAGAAAATCACGATTTTAAAATTGAGAATAGTAAAGAAGCCCTGAGATTATTATTAGATGATGCTAGTAAATCATTGGATAATAGGGGATTGGTATACTGGCCATTACGAGTTGCGTTAAGTGGCAAAGATAAATCCCCCGATCCAGTTGAAATTGCTTTTGTATTGGGCAAAGAGAATACGCTAAAAAGGATTGATGATGCATTAGCAAAAATTTAAAAAAAGTCCCGTTATTAAAAAGTATATATTATGTCAAAATTTTCTAAGAAATTAATTATAAACTCTGGATTAATAATACTAACTATTTTTTGGTTGACTGGAGTGGCTTTGGCTCAAACGGAAGAAGAGAGAATGGCTGAGCTAAAAGTACAGATTGAACAGCTTGAGTTGGAAGCGCAAAAGTATCGATCCAATATAGCCAGTGAGCAAGAAGAAGCGAAAACCATACAAACAGCGATAGCCTCATTAAAGAATCAGGTAGCAAGAATTCAGAATCAGATTTTACTAACTAGCAAGAAAATTGATAAAAGTGGCATAGAAATAACCGATCTTGAAACTAATATTTTTGATACACAAAAAAGTATTGATTATCGAAAAAATACAATAGGGGAATTGATTTTGTATATGAGTAAAGCAGATGCCGAGCCACTAATTTTGTCGTTGATTAAGAACCAAAATATATCGGACTTCCTAAGACAAGACTATTATGCCAGAACGATAAATTCTGATCTTTTAGATATGGTTTCCGAACTTAAAAATTCAAAAATACGATTAGAGTCAGAAAAATCTGACCTTGAGAATAGGAAGCAAGACCTAGAAGCCCTCAATAGAGACCAATCTGCTCAAAAATTATCATTGAGTCAAGCCAAGGTCGTTCAGGATAATTTACTTAAAATTACTAGGGGCCAGGAGGCGGCTTACCAAAAAATGCTGCAAACTACTGAGCAGAAAAAGTCATTATTTTTCACGGAGTTACGTGAGCTGGAAACAAAAATAATTCAAGGTGGTCTGTATCTCGTACATGTTACGGCCAGCGGTTTACCCAAAAAGGGCACGGCATTGTTTAGCTGGCCTGAAGCTAGCCATAGAATCACTCAAGGGTATGGAATGACTACATATGCCAAAAGAGGGGCTTACGGCGGATCGCCTCACAATGGAATTGACATCGCTGGTGGCTTTGGATCGAAAATTGGAGCCATAGGAGCTGGAGAAATTATAGCCAATGGTTTGAATGATGGCTGGGGTAACTGGGTGGCCATAAAACATCCGAATCAATATAATCTTGTTAGCGTATATGCCCATATGAGCTCTCTCTCATTCTTACGTGTCGGCACACAGGTTACTAAGGGCCAGGTTATCGGCTATGAGGGCTCAACTGGTAATTCAACAGGTTCCCACCTGCATATAAGTATCTATAAAGACTTCTTTACTTATGTTAAAGAAAAGAATGGCCAACTCTATTTCAACTATTTTGATGGGTCAATCAATCCTCAAGACTACATGAAGTATTGATATTGCCATAATGGCGATTAATGTTACTATAGTTTAGTGAAGAATATATATCTAGACTATGCGGCGGCTACGCCCGTAGATGCAAGAGTTTTGAGAAAAATGATGCCCTACCTAAGGGGCAATTTTGGTAATCCATCATCAATTCATAAATTTGGCGCCGAAAATCGTAAAGCTATTGAAGACGCAAGAAAAATTGTTGCCAGCCAGCTTGGATGTCGATTATCCGAAATTATATTTACTTCTTCTGGTACCGAGGCGAATAATCTTGCCCTATCAGGCATAATGAATAATCACAGTAAACGAGGACATCTAGTTATATCTAGCATAGAACATAAATCAATAATGGCCGTAGCTAAAAGATTAGAGCAAGAGAGACATAAAGTTACAAGATTAAAAGTTGATAGGTTTGGGCTCGTTAATCTAAAAGAACTTGATAATGCTTTAGGCAAGGGTGCAACTTTAGTATCAATTATTTATGCGAATAACGAAATTGGAACTATCCAGAATATTAAGGTTATCGCTAGTTTAGTTAAAAGATATAAAAAGTATAATAACTATCCGCTATTGCATATTGATGCATGTCAGGCTCCGGGATTAATAGAAATTAACGTGAATAAGCTAGGGATTGATTTAATGACATTAAACGGTGCTAAGATATATGGACCAAAGGGTGTTGGAGTATTGTATAGAGATATAAACGTTAATCTATCGCCCATGATATTAGGCGGGGGACAGGAGATGGGAATGAGATCCGGTACAGAGAACGTAGCCACTGTTGTTGGATTTGCTGAAGCACTAAAAATTGTAGAAAATAGCAGGGAGAATAGCGTAAAATTAGTTGAAATGATCCGAGACTACGCGATCAAAAAATTACGCGAGATAATACCAAATATTATGATTAACGGACATAGCACATATACGTTACCAACTATTATTAATGTTTGTATGGATAATATATCTTCGGAGCGTCTAGTTTTGAGCTTAAGTAAAAAGGGAATCTATATTTCATCAGGCTCCGCTTGTGCAACAAACGATAATACCGGCTCTTATGTACTAAAAGCTATTGGCCTAAAAGAGAAGGGAATTCAATCTTCAATAAGAATATCTATTAGTAAACATACAACAAGACATGAAATTGATGCCCTTGCTAGCGCCTTGAGGGTGGAATATTTAGGAAAATAACTTCTAGTGCTATAATTAATAGTATAAATAGGGGAGTACTAAATAATTAAACTATATGAATATAAATGATCTTATTAACGGATTGAAGGCGATAGCTGGATTATTAATTAATATTCTAATGGCGATAATAAGTGTATTCTACGGCATATTGAAAGAACTCCTAAGTTTGATTAAATAAGAAAGCAATGTCATGAACTCGATATACTGTCGCATAACCTACATTGTGCGACGTAGTATCTCTTTTGAATTGGGTACTCCCCTAATGAAAAACCGCGCATTGCGCGGTTGTACTATCTTCTTCAATTAATCTCTCTAAATATGAGTAACTCGTCTTCTAATTCGATTATCGAATTTTTCCAAACTATTATATACATTTTGGTACCTGCGACGGCTTTAGCAACATATCTTGGGTCAGCCTTCAGGGCAAAGTTGATTAATTTCTCTGCCCTATCGTTTACATCCTCAACATGAGGTAAAATGATATGAAATTCCAAAAATACATACCATTGGAATAAAACTTGAGATGTGGCTGGTTCTAGTTCGCGAGACATAACTCTAATATCATAAGAAATGTGACGTTTGCGTACATTTGCCTTGTTAATATCGATGGCATGTAAAGATCTTGCCACGTCAGGTATCTCATTAATATTGATTGCAGCAATGTCAGTTCTCCGTCTCATCGTAATCATTGCGATACTCCTCTACAAGAAACTTCGTAAAAGATAACATGCTAACATCATTGTGTCAATAACTGTAACTATCGGAGTATTTTTAGTAGAATGATATATGCCTAAATTAATATTTGATATCGAAACTGTTGGAGTAGAATTTGAATCTTTAGATGATAAAGCTAAAGAGTTGCTTTTGGCTTATGCTGAGTCACCCGAAGAGATTGACGGTATAAAGAATGGACTTGGTCTATCACCTTTAACCGGCGAAGTTGTTGCTATTGGCATATTAAATCCAGATACCGATAAGGGCGCTGTTTATTATCAAGCCGGAAAGTCAAAGTTAGAAAAGAGCGAAGAAAATGATGTTCAATATATCCCCTGCTCTGACGAGAAAGGTGTCCTTAAATATTTTTGGGAATTAGCGACTCATTATGATCTGTTTATTACTTTCAATGGCCATGCCTTTGATTGTCCTTATTTGATGATACGCTCGGCCGTGCTGAAAATAAAACCAACCGTTAACCTAATGCATAATCGCTACGCCAAACAGCCCCATTTTGACTTATTAGATGTATTATCTAACTTTGGTGCAGCGAGGTGGCGCAAGAGTTTACACATGTGGTGCCAGGCCTTTGATATAGAAAGCCCTAAGGCCGATGGTATTACCGGTGATGACGTTGCAAGGTTATATAAAGATAAGGAGTATTTAAAAATCGCCAAATACTGTTTTGGCGATATAATTGCGACGGGCAAGCTATATGATTATTGGAACAAGTATCTCAATGTTAGATAGTGTTATTCTTATCGGCTGCTTTTCTCTCGGCGCGAATACGATCTATGTCGGTAAGATATTGTTTGCGGAGGCGGATATTTTTAGGAGTTATTTCTAGATATTCGTCATCTGACATAACCTCTAAGCCTCTCTCTAGGGATAGGAGAAGCGGGGGTATTAACATAATATTTTCATCTGAACCTGAGGCTCGCATATTCGTCAATTTCTTGCCCTTAATGGGGTTGACGGTTAAATCATTTCCTTTGGCCGTATTACCAATAACCATACCTTCATAAACTTGTGTATTGGGATCAATATATAAAGTTCCTCTTTCTTGTAAGTTATATAGAGAAAATCCTAAGGCCTTGCCAGTTTCGGCAGAAACCATTGATCCGGTCTCTTTCTTCCTGATATCGCCGACATGTGGCCTAAATCCAATAAAGCGACTTGATAATATTCCCTCTCCTCGGGTATCGATGACGAATTCATTCCTAAAACCAAGTAACCCGCGAGTTGGTATTTCAAAGGTTAGACGCGTTTCTCCATGATGTTGTTGCATGCTAGTCATGATACCAGATCTCTTGCCTAATTTTTGGATAACAACGCCAGCAAGCGTATCGGGCACATCAATAATCGCTTCTTCGAATGGTTCCATCTTCTGGCCTTCAATCTCCTTTATAATAACCTGTGGCTGTGAGACTTGAAGTTCATAGCCCTCGCGTCTCATATTTTCCAAAAGTATTGATATATGTAATTCTCCCCTGCCATAAACTTTAAAATATTCTGAAGAATCAAAATCTACTTTCAGCCCAATATTTACCTCCAGCTCGCGTTCTAGCCTTTCACGTATTTGTCGAGTCGTGACAAATTTGCCATCTTGCCCAGCAAAAGGAGAATCGTTAACTAAAAAGTTTAGGCTAATTGTTGGCTCATCTACGCTGATGGCTGTCAATGGTTCCTGATTGGCATTATCGCAAACGGTTTCTCCGATATATATGTCGGGTAGTCCGGCAACCATGACAATATCTCCTGCAACCGCCTCCTCAACTTCTGTTCTTTTCATGCCTTGAAAAGTATATAATTTGGAGATCTTTCCAGTTTGAGTTTCTCCGGTGACTTGTTTTACTATTACATTAGATCCATTTTTCATTACACCCTCATATATTCTTCCGATACCAAGACGGCCTAAGAAATCATCATAAGCAAGATTAAATGGCTGAAAACGTAAAGGTAAAGTAGTATCTGACTTTGCTGGCGGGACATCTTCAAGAATAGTATCTAATAGGGGCGTTAGGTCGACAGAGGGATGGTCTAAATCAGTTTTAGCAATACCCTCTCTGCCAATAGCAAATACGGTTTTAAAATCTAATTGTTCGTCGGTTGCTCCCAAATCCATAAATAACTCGAGCACGTCTTCCTGAGCTTGTGTCGGATCGGCGGCTGGCTTGTCTATCTTATTAATAACAACAATCGGTTTAATACCAAGCTCAAGCGATTTTTTGAGTACAAATTTAGTCTGTGGCATAGGACCCTCTTGAGCATCCACGACCAGTAAAACCGTATCAATAGAACGCAAAACGCGCTCAACTTCAGAACTAAAGTCAGCATGGCCAGGAGTGTCTACAATGTTGATTTTGGTGTTCTTGTAAAATAAAGATGCATTTTTTGAATAAATAGTGATCCCTCTCTCCATCTCAAGAGCATTTGAATCCATACTAAAATCCTCGGCTACCATGCCGGTCTGTTTCATCAAAGCGTCAGTCAAGGCAGTTTTGCCATGATCAACATGAGCTATAATCGCAATATTCCTTATTTCCATATTTTAGACGACATAAGTCAAGAATAAAACTTTTAATCATACGGCTGTATTTTCTACTGAAAATCAGCCTCTATCTCGCGCCGTCGCGCTGCGATGGCCTCTTAAAAGTCTTATTCTTGACTTATTGGCATGTAGGCCCGTAAGCTAGCACTATATTCTATACCAATTTTCGTTTTTTGTAAAGAAAAGACCGGTTTTCCAACCGGCTGGGTAAAATTCTAGCTTGATCTATTTGCCAATCCATCCGAAAGAGACACAACAACAGATTCCCATTCAATTTTTGAACAAGCACCATATTTACAGAAAGATCTTGGCCTTTCGGTAAACATACCATTTGGATGACCGTATGGACACCGATCACCATCAAGCCAGCATCTTCGTCTCTCGACTTCTTGAGCCTCTAACATAATCCGCATAGGGCTTATCGCTTCTTCCGTTATAGACTGTTGAACAACTTCGGCTAAAGTACCCTGTCGTTGTGATCCTAGGGGTCCAATCAGAAAAGTCGGATTTTTTGACACCTTACCCTCTTTTGGCAATTAACTGACCAGAATATATCACTACTGGCAGTTGCCAGCAAGAGAGTAGCCAGCCGTGATTGCTTCGGCTTCGGTATTGAACCAAACCTTATTTTCTTCTTTTATTTTGCTTCCGCTAGCACACCAAGTAAAATGATATTTCATTGAAGTCGAACTCTTAGAGGCAACCACTCGTCTATCTAACTTGTTGGTAGGCGTAGCCAATGTACCGACTGCTCCCGAGTCAATCGCCTGATAGATATTGGCATTCTGGGTATAGGAGATGCTATGAGATCCAAATAGGCCCACACGGCCCAAATTAAAGCTTACAATAGCTACTAGAGCGAAGCAGGTGCCCAGATAAATATCGTATTGAAAGCGTTTGACTAGTCCTCCAATTTTTGTTAGCATATATAACTGTTAGTCTTAATTCATTATAATACATAAGATATGGCACATACAAAAGCTATAGGTTCTACACAGCTAGGTCGCGATTCACGACCAAAGTATCGTGGAGTTAAATTATACGGTGGAGAGAAGGCAAAAGCCGGAAATATTATCGTACGCCAAACAGGTAATAAAGTTATGGCAGGCAAAGGAGTTCGAGCTGGATCTGATTATACTCTATATGCAATTAAAGAAGGTGTAGTTAAATTTCATGAAGTGAGAAAGAAGAATTTTGACGGCTCTCGCAGGACAGCCAAGGTAGTCAGCGTCATTTAAAACCTGAATATAATATCTTGACAAGACCTGGGATAATGCTAGCATTATCCCAAGTCTTTTAGTTCTATCTTGGAGGTGTACTCATGATTGATTGGATCTTTCTTTTCGTTGATCATCAATCGAAATTAGAACTGATTATTGGAGAGATTATTGCGGGAATAGGCGTTTTACTGTGTGCTCTTGCCTCGCCTTTCTTCATTAGAAATAGAGAGCTGATCGTTGAATTGAGACAAAAGATAGCCTCGTTCAATAGTGATGAGAACACAGCTCCTCTTTCTCTACGATTGATCACGGCCGAAGCGGGTTGTTTTCAATACGGCCTACTCTCTATTCTTGCTCTTATGCTCTTTTCAGGCTATTCGTTTGTGGGTATCGTAGCCTTTCGGGACATGCCATTTGTGTCAACTGGGTTCTTTATATTTTTAGCTCTTATTTTGGGATGGTTCTATCTCAGGATAAGCATAGGATTGAACCACAAAACCGGCTAGTTGCCGGTTTTTTTAAATTTTACTAGTTTGACGATCTTATTCAGCGATAACTAAGACTTTCAGAGTCGAAACTATATCGGGCATTAGATTTATTTTGATTTCATGCTCGCCAATTTTCTTTATTTTCTCATCCATCTCAATCATATCTTCATTAAGTTCAATACGATTGGAAGCCTTGAGGGCTTCAACAATATCTATTCTATCTATACCATCAAAAAGAGTTCCTCCCTCATTGGCTTTTCTTTTAATCTCCAGGGTAATGGTTTTGAGTTGTTCAGCTACGGCTTGGGCATTTTTCTTTTCCACTTCAAGCATAACATTAGCCTTCTTCTTGAGAATCTCTATCTCTCTAAGAGCTCCTGGAGTAACTGGCTTAGCTATTTTATTTGGAAGCAAATAATTCTTAGCATAGCCATCAGCAGCATTCTTTATATCCCCTATCTGACCATAACCCTTAACATTTTTTAGTAATATAACTTTAACCATAGTTTCTCCATTCTACATGATTTAGTCATTAAGTCAAAATAAAAACCCCTAAATGGGGTTACCTATACGAACTGGCCGGCTTCTGATAATCTTATTACATTTTTGGCACTCCTCGCTTCCGCTGCCAGTTATCAATCTTTCTGTCCTTGGATGGTTGCATACCTCTTGAAGCTCTTTTAGAAGCTCACTCTTTTTGGCCTCTAGATCACGAATCTGCTGAACAACGGCACGCGCTTCATATCTAACCTCAACGAAAGATCGCTTCTCGCTCATCCCTACCTCCTCAAATAGCTGGTGCCATTAAAACATAAACCAAATATTTCGTCAAAATAGTAATAAACCGCACCCTATAAAAATAAATAAGTTTTAGCTAGCCGAGAAGCCTGTAGACTAGCATTGCTGGCCAAACTATGGCCTTAAGGACACCCACCACTCCAGCCTATATTCTAACATCTTCGCCGCCAATCCCAAAGATAAGCTTAAATCGATTCTTTTTCTTTTTAGCGATTTTTATACCATCTTTAGTTGATAAAATCATTACTGTCCTGAGAATCCATACGCGGAGATAATAGTCATCTATATTCTTTGGTAAATTAAAACTACTAATTCTATATTCATTATCGTTCTCTTCTATCTCAGTTGACAGGAATTCCTTATTGCCAAATCCAACTTCGGCATAAACTCTTTTCATTAGATCTTATTATAATTCTAATGCCATGAGGCCAAACTTTTTAATCTTCTCTTTATAACCAGGATAACTATAATATGCTCTCCGTAAATCTTTTTCTGATAAAGCTTCGGGCATAATTTTTTTAATTGGATAAGTAGTAATTAAAGATTTAATGGTTTTAAATATTTTGGTCTTCTTAACTACTTTTTCAAATTTATCTTTCCCACACACTAAAACTAGTACATCTCCAGCTTTGATGTCTTTATATCTCTCCGAAGCCGCCCTTGTCTCCACGCTTTTTGTCCCCAACTTAATGGCTAGAAAAGTTTGTCTATTTATGGCCCTAAACCTAAGTGTGTATTTTATCACGACAGATATTTTTATTTAAATACAAAAGTCTCTAGCTTACGGTCATCCCAGTCGGCCCACCTAAGATGATCTCTAAGATACTCAATATCATCTTTGTTTTTACGAGTAATAATATAGAAACAAGATCTGTCATGTTTCTTGTAGCCCCAAAACCAATCCTTAACCTTTCTTTCGTATTCGTCAGTATAATAGGGTTTTTCTTCTGGGTATTTTTCCTCAAGATATTCCCTGTCGCAAAAACTTTCAACTTCATCAAATATATAAATATCAGCTTCTTGATCGGTAATATTTGAGCCATCTTTGAAATAGGCTACTTTTTTACCATTTTTCTCTAATTCTGGAATTAGTTCTTCTTTTACAAAGTGGGTCTTGCCTGAATCACTCGTGCCAATCAGGGCTAGATTCTCTCCTCGCAATAGGCCCTTAGTTAGTTTTTGTAATATACTCATACGTCAAATCTATTCCTTTTTTTGACTTATTTCAATTGTTGTAATAAAAAGCGGGACGTTTCGTCCCGCGGACAATAAATCACTAGCTTCCCTTGGTCAGAGAGTCTAGCCTTGCCTTAGCCCTTTCTGCTATCTCGCGTGCCTTTCTAATTGCTTCAAGCCTTTTTGCTATTTTTACTTTTGTCTCACATTCGAACAGGAACAAGCCCGCAGCAGAACCTGCATAGATAGCTTCTTCTAGAGATTCGACTAAACGATCTTTCTCAATGGGATGATGAAGGGTCGTTAAAGTACTTCTCATTGCTATAGCTCTTAATTTGTCCAGACTAGACTCATCTAAATCCTTACTATACCGACGGATGCGCTTCAGCTCGTCAAAATAATTTAAAACTTCAATCGTCCAAGGCTTAGCCTCATCAATATTGTTTATAACTGTTACTAAGGCCTTCTCGCTAAAATAACTTCTTTCGTGATGCTCAGTCTCTAGACCCCAGATATTATCAATAAGATTCATGAGAAATGATCGGGCAATTGTCGCCGGATGATTTAACTGAGGAGTTTCTGATGACGGCCTTCTTTTGGGTAGATTCGGAATTTCGTATCGACTAAGAGAGAATCCTCTTTCGCCAAGCCTAAAAAAGTGGTTTATAGCAAGGAATAGATTAGTATCGAGAATGATACTGCTAAAGAATCGTGGATTCGGAAGCTTACCGTAGGTTTCCTCATCGGGCACGCCTAATTTGAAAAATTCTTGGCACAGTATAGCAAATGCTTTTTGGGCAACTTTCTGACGAATATCCGCATTAGTGGCGTATAGGGTGTTACCATATTTATCGCTACCAATGTGTTTCTGACTAATATCCCCCTTTGTTCTAAGCAGTTCAGTATCATACCAACCCTCGGAAACTTTAAGAAGAAAAATTTCGCGATCAGTCGAGGTATATTTTGGTTCATTCCATGAGGAGTCAAAGTCCACATTTTTTAATTCATGCAGTAAGCCCAACATATCGCTAAGATGGGTGGCTTTTTGCCAGATTTCAAGCCACTCATTAAAATTTCTCCTAGCTGTTATATTTCTTTGTGAAAGATCTGCCAGCGTTCCAACGTCTAGCTTTGGTGGTCGGTCATCGTTCATCTGACACTTCCTTTGTTATGCCTCGTTCTGTGACGAGACAATAAGATAATATACTCATTAATGAGCGTGTCAATATTAACGTATTAAGATAACAAAAAATATAAATAAGACTTTTGAGAGGCTTTCGCAGCGCGCCGGCGCGAGATAGAGGCTGATTTTCAGTAGAAAAGACAGCCGTACTCTCAAAAGTCTTATTTATATTGTGTACTTATTTTAGTAACTCCAGAGCTTTATCTAACTGAGGATCTTTACCCTGTTTACCAATTTCAATAGCTTCCAGGGCCTTAACATCTTTCGGTAGCTCAATTTTAACATCTGCTTCAATGCCTTTTTTAGATATTGAGATGCCATTAGGTGTAAGCCATTTGGCAATAGTTACCTTAAGGGCAGATCCATCGGCAAAATTTTCTAATTCTTGAACTGAGCCTTTCCCGAACGATTTCTCGCCAACTAATTTTATACCTCTATTATCATGCAATGCACCTGCCAATATTTCCGATGCTGATGCCGAGCCGCCGTTAATCAACATAACTATGGGCATTTTGAGTAAGGCGTTACCATCAGCACGATAAACATCACTTTGACCATTACCATACTCTTCTATAACTACAACCTGACCTTTGGTCAAAAACCAACCAGCGATATTTATAGCTGAATTTAATAAGCCTCCCGGATTGTTTCTTAAGTCAAGGATTATTTTATCCGCCTTATTATTTAAAATATCCTGTGCCGCTTTCTTAAATTCGCCATCAACTATTTGATTAAAAGAATAGATACGAAGATATGCAATTTTTTTATCACTTTGTTCAATATAGCTTAAATCCACGGTCGGAATTTTAATTGTAGCTCTGATCAAAGGCACATCTCTTACTTCTCCATTTAAGCCTAAGATATTCAGAGTAACGGTTGTCCCAATCTTGCCTCTAATTAATGTTACAGCCTCGTCAGTTGATAGATCTTGAGTGTCTTTGCTATCGATTTTGAGGATTTTTTCATTGGTTACAATCCCAGCTTTTGCAGCCGGAGTATCCTTTAAGGGGGCAACCACGGTTAAGATGTTGTCCTTCTTACCAATTTCTATGCCTACGCCACCGAATGAGCCAGATATCTCTTCCTGGAATTTATTGTTTTCCTGAGGCTCAAAATATGTCGTATAGGGATCTCCGGCGCTATTAACCATACCGCCAATTGCACCATAAAGTAATTTCTCGGCGTCTAGCGACGATTTATCTACATATTTTTGATTGAGTTTATCCCATACTTGCCAGAAGAGATCAAAATTAACATCTTTGTAAGTAACATCTTGATTGTTATTAATCAGTCGTTTTATCGGTTCACTTGGCTTGTATTGCCCGGCGAAATATCCAATCACTAGACCAAAAGCCAATAGCAAAATGGGTAGATAAAATTTCTTTATCTTTTTTTCTGCTATATTATTTTGTGTTTCTAATTCCATATTTTTTTAAATATTTAATGGCATCCTTAAGGTGCTGGCGTGATTCTTTTTTTAATAATGCGTCAAAGATACCAAAGGGTCCTTTCGAGGCCCTCTGGTGATAGTGATACATTTTAGAATTTGGATTGTATATAATTCTGTATCCATTTTCCCAAAACCTACGCGCCCAGTCAACATCACTCATGTACATAAAGAATCTCTCATCTAATAAACCAACTTTTTTCAGGGTAGATTTTTTTATCATGTAGGCCGAGCCCATGAGCCAATCCGTCTCATAAATTGAATTGAGATCCTTATCTCTCATTAAATATAAATCTAACTTTTTCTGAGCAAATTTAAACTTACCTAAAAAACTTCTGCGATATATGATCGTTAGAATATCATAAAATCTAAAACTAGAATCCTGGATGGAACCGTCAAAATTAAGAAGACACGGACCGACCATGCCGACATTTTCTTCTTGACTTAGGTAGTCTGATAAAATTTCGATCGACCCTGCCAAAGGTACTATATCTGGATTCAGAATTAAGACATGGTCACCGGATGATGCCTTAAGGCCTTCGTTAACTCCACGCGTGTAACCTATGTTATCTCGAAACGACAAATATTTGACATCCTCAAATTCCTCCACGGCAACGTTTCGTGTTTCAATTGAAGAAGATATATCAACGACGATCATTTCGACGTCAGTCTTAACTAATAAAGACTTATATACCGAATTTAAGCAGAGCCTTAGAAGTGCAGAATTTTTGTAATTAACGATTACTATCGAGAGCTTCATTTGAGTATATTTTGAAACATATCTTGAATTTCTTTGAAGGATTCATTTTTTGGCAATAAAACGTAAATGCTATCAATATATGTCTGATAGACTAAATTATCAGTTGAAATAACATAATGCTTCGGCTGGGAGCTTTTCAATTCTTGAAAGAGCTGAATCATCTCCTGGAGATTGAATAAATTTATATCAGTAGCCACATCTTTTCTAATAAGATTAGCAAGGGCCAGAGCCTTAATTGGATCAGATGCGATGTTAATAGCTAGAGCCTTTGTTTTAATAGCTTCAATGATTTGTTGCTGTCGGCGCGAGCGGTCAAAATCACTTGTTGAATAGCGCGATCGGGCATAATACAATGCCGTTTCTCCGTCTAAATGATTCAGTCCAGCTGGCAGATTAAATTCACTGCCCCATTGAGACTTTTCTATAAATGGCTTATCTAAAACAATATCAATGCCATCTAGCTCATCTATTATTTTTTTAAATGACGAGAAGTCAAAAACAACTACTTTATCAATGTGCACTCCGGTGACTATTGAGTATACTCTTTTGGAAAATTCTATGCCTTCTTTTCTAGCATAACCGTATTCATAAACAGCATTTACCTTATCTGTTTTATTTTTATTAAATTTAACGTAAAGATCGCGTGGAATTGAGACGAGCGATGATTTTTTAGTTGTCTTGTCAAAGCTAAGAAGTAAAATCGTATCTGTCAGCATACCTCCTTGAGCTGAATCCGGATCATCCATACCACGCATGCCCATAACCAATATATTTAATCGATTTGGGTCAGGTATCGGCGTTGGATCCGTTTTTTCAGATGCCAGTGATAGTATACCAGTGATTTTATTCCAAAAAGGCTGATTGTTATCGCTAGTAACCGTAAATTCATTGTAAGCTAGGCCAAGTTTAAGCCCGCCTATACCTAATGCAACGACAAAAACAACCAAAAAAAATAGCTTGAGCAAGCTCTTTTTGTCTTTCTTCGTGTCCCCGCTTGAATCTAGAAAATTGATTTCTCTATACATATTTTAATTAAACCAAGTTCTTATTCTTTCAGAAGAAATTTTGGCTAATCTCATAACCTGCCTTCTTTTTTTTAATATTTTCGGCAATTTATCCAACATCATCGGTATCTCTACTAACACTTTTGGCTCAAACAAAAAAAGATAAGCTAGCATCAACAGCTCTCTTCTTACAATATATACCATATCCTTCAATATGTTAATTGTGTAGTCATTCTTAATTATGGCCCAACGGATATTACGAAATTCTAAGCGCCTTTTGGCTAGCGGAATTTGATGACGAATATTGCGGAATTCTGAAAATCCACCAGATAAAGATTTGGTGGTTTTCCTATCATGCCAAGCAATAGCATCTGGTACAAAGACTTGTTTCCAGCCAAACATGTTCATCCGCCATGCAATATCAAAATCTTCAGCGTACCAGAAAAAATCATGATCAAATACCTCGTTGTTTATACGAAGGCTTTCAAACGCTTCTTTTCTAAAGACAGGCACTGCACCTTCTACGCCAAATATTTCTTTTTGCTGGTCGTATTGATGATTATCTTCTTCACCATGACCAATGTTTATGACACGCCTTGATTTGAATATTTTAAATCCACACGTATCGATTATTTTAGTTGTCTGAACTCTGGTATTGTCTAAATCAAATCTATAAATCTTTGGCTGGACCGCACCTATAGACGCATCTCGCTCCATGGCTTCAATGGTATATAATAGAAAATTTTTATCCAATATTATATCAACGGATAATACAACGATATATTGTCCGGAAGAATGTCTCAAAAGCTCTTCTTGCCCAGCCCACATGCCGATGTTTTTAGTTGTAGCTGTAAAATTATAGCCTAAAAAATCTTTAAAATTTTCTTTCTGACTTTTTATTATTGACAACGTGTCATCGGTAGAATAATTGTCCCAGATGTTTATTTCAATCTGGTCATGCGGGTAGTTGAGATTTTTAACGAAATCTAAGCAATGGCCTAGATATTCTTGACCATTAAAAACTACCAGATTTATTGACACTTTGCTTGACATAATATATCAAGTATTATATCTTTTTCCCGAGCATCTTTCAATGGAGGAATCATGGAGTTGCCACCTGCTCCAACTTTTCTCAACGTAAAACGAGCACTAGAGCATCGGTTAATTGGCACTAATCAAATTACTTTGGAAGAAATTGATGCCTTACTTGATGAAGTATTCTCTCAAGAACTACTATCTTTAGAGAATCGCAAGCTAATAACAACTTTAGCGGCTACCGTCATTGGTGATATGATTAGAAATGGTACGCTAGAGTTCCTGGGCCTCAAGCCAAAGAACAGACATCTATCCCTAGAAGCCTTATATCGTTTTAAGAGGCCTATTACCCGGATTTAATCCGGGTTTTTTAATAATAGAGAGGCTGAAATAATAAACATTAAAAAGGCACGCTCATCAAAAATAGCCACATCGGTCATTAAATAACCAAAAACCCAGGGAATAAATATTAAGCTAACACCATAATACGTTGCAAGCATGACATCATTCTCCGCCACAAACTTTCTATAAATCCGCCTAAAGAATTCTACTAAAAATATTAGGGAAGCGATCAGAGCAAGAAGGCCCATCTCAGAAGCTATATGCAGATATAGGTTATGGGCCGAAGATCCGGCTTTCGATAATCCGAGATCCTGAGATAACACAACCGGATAATTACCAATACCCACACCCAGTAACGGGTACCTTTTTATAGATACTAAAGTTTTTTTCCATATCTCTATTCTTTGAGCATTAGACGTTTCTCCGAAATCTATTACTGACCTAATCCTATTGCCAAACATGCCCCAATCCCCTTTTGACAACAAGAATTGAGGTGAAATAAATATAGGGTAAGCAACGAAAAACATCATGAAAAACAAGATCACATAGCTTGAAATGAATTTAAAATAACTGGCCCCAACTTCTTTTTTAATCGTCATATAAATTGCCACGCAGATAATAAGGATTACTACGCCCACACTTGCCGCCCAGAAACCCCTAGTGCCAGTTAAAATTACGGCTAAGAATATCACCGGTACCCAAACGACGAATAGTTTGGTTCTCGTTTTAATTAAATCTTTGAATTTCACGCTGATATCCATTTTGCGCATAGCCCATGCAAAAATAGCCGGCAATCCTAGCAATAGAAATATAGGGAAAGAGTGGGAGTCAGGAAAAAGGGAAAACATTCTTAAGGATAGCTGATCACCATAATACGCAAACCAAGTATTACCCAGTTGGACAGCAATAGTGCACCACTGTTGACCAAACTGGTTACATTGAACGTTCTCTCCCCACAGTCTCATGAATTGATAGATATCTATGAAATACGTGGAGACTAGCTGAGCAAAGCCAACTAAGGTTACGATTATGACGGGTATGGTTATGTAAGATAGGGCTTTCTTCGTAAAATCTTTATTCCTAGACAGACAAAATATAGGTGCTCCGATTAAGCTCAGATTAATGAAGTAAATGATTCTTTTTACGGCCAATATCTTATCTCCTGCCACATCAACAGAAGCAATTGCCAATAAAAGTACTAATATTAACGACGAAGAAATGGCATTTTTCCACAAAAACAACGACGAAGGCTGCCATTGCGCAATGGCAGCCTTCGTATTTTTGAGGTTGATAATATAGGGATAGAGCCATTTAAGGAAAAGAATGATTGAGAATATACGCCAAGAGTTAAAGTTATCGAAATTAGCAGTGATTGGGATGGCTAGAAATAATGGGATTGATGCCACAAAGAACAGCACTCCCTCTTCGAGTGGAATCCATATCAAATATATAGACAAAACAATTACGAAATAAGGTACAACACTACGAGGTAAAATACCCAAAATAACCAAAAAGAAAATAACAATCTCAAGTGCTAAGATGACTTTCAGTCTTTTATTATTTAACATTTTCAAAAAAGTTTTTAGCAAAATTTGCCCAATTCAGCCTTGAAGTTATAGTTTTATAATCTTCTTTAAATCTATTTCTTTTCTCTAAATTATCTAGGCCCTCTCTTAAACTGTCGGCTATATCTAAGGACGATCCGCTTTTAGCGAAGAAGGCGGAATTACCAAAAAGTTCATGATTTAGTTCATTATCCATCACAACTACCGGAACGCCAAAAGATGCTGATTCTACTGGTGGTAATCCAAATGCCTCGGAGTCTGAAACATAGATATCCAGTAAAGCATTTTGATAGAGTCTGGAAATTTCATCATCACTTTCAATATACTCGTAATGAATGACTCTTTTCTCGCCAAGCTTATTATTTATTTCTGCTATCAAGCTAGCCATCATAGCTTTCTTATACTTATCTCTGCCTACCAGGACGAGATTTAATTCAGGTTTTTCTTTCGCGATCATCTCAAATGCCAAGATAGTCTCTTTGGCGTGTCTGCGCGGAAACATTTGGCCTACATATAAAATATAATTCTTTTCGTTGAGCTTACTCGAGATATTTCCTACTCGTCCATGGCTCAGGCTACCACCAAGCCTGGAAACAAAGATTTTGTTTAGTGGAATATTATATAATCTTGCTACTTCTTTCTTTGATGTCTCTGATATAGCGAGTACTTTATAAGCAAACTTGGCTGCCCAATTGGTAAATAATCTATACGCCAGCTTGTATTTAAAAGGTAAAGAGCCAGTCTTATATTCATAATAGACATCATTTGTTAGCGTGACAATTGCCTTCTTATAATATAGAGGCGACATCATATAGGCCGGAAAGAACATGAAATCTAGATTATCTCTTAGAGCTCTTATGGGCATCAATATATGGTAAAAGATATTAAATGATTTGAGGGATCTTGAGCCAACAATTTTTTTTGTAAAAACGGGATTCCTTAAAACCTCATCATCCGGAATAAACTGATTAAAGTAGAGATATAGCTTGTATTCTTTTTGCCATTCTAAATTCTTTTCATATTCTTTCATTAAATTTAAAACCATCTGGCCAATCCCCCATCTTGATTTTTCATCTTCTAAATTTTCACATTCAATGCCCAGTTTAATCATGATGTTTGATATAGATACGCTATTAATAGAATGGCGACGGGCAAGATATAGTCAAGGAAAATTTTCAGTTTTTTGTAATTTGGATGAAAGCCAGCTTTTTCAAGCACATATGCCCAATAACTATAGCTCTCTGTTCTATCTTTAAATTGTACTTTTGTCAGAACACAACCCCCAAAAACTAATAACTGAAGTTGGTATAGGATTACGAGCAGTAATATTATTTTATAACTTAAGAAAAAGGGTGAGCTTAGAGCAAGAATTATTATAATAAGATGCACAATAGAAATTAATATCATTTTTGTATTTTATAACTCAATGTGTTAACCTGTGTCCAGTTCTTAGATAGACGAGAATTGACCATGCCAAATCCGAAGCTACTGAAGGGGAGAAGATTTGAATTAAATAATCATTCAGGGAATTTTTACCCGCTTCCATGTCCAGGGTGCAATACTGTTCTTCAGCGTGATAATGTCTCGTTTGAATCTTGCATAGAAGAGGGCTTGGCTGAATTCATTGGCGATACCCTAGTGCAAGAACTACATATTCCGGTTTGTCCTTTTAGTCATGTTGGCACCAACTAGCCCAAGGCCCATAGGCCTTTTTTAATTTTATATCTTGCCCATCCTATTTTTATAAAAATCTAGAACACCACTTAAAATCGATTTCGAATATTCTAAATCTTTGCGGATTAATATCTTAAATGATTGTTTTAAGAGAATTTGCCAACTCCACGGCCACAATAATATTTTAACCCACCAAGGCCCAAGCTTGCGATTAAAATAAAGCGCATTTCGATAATGATATCGAAATAAGGATGGTGGGCCTAGCTTCTTTGTGCTAACGGAAACTAGATGACGGACTTTCAATTCTTTTGCTATCGAGATGGGTACCTTAGCCTTAGTAGCACGTATTGAGAAATCGGCATCTTCAAAATAAAGAAAGTAATTTTCATCCAAGAGTCCAATCCTATCAAATACTGATTTATGTATGGCAACGCCACCGCCTATAATATAATACCTTGTTAGTTTTTTAGGGACTTCGTGAGTATGACTCAGGGTAGGTCTTAACCAACCTATTTTCCCGCAAAAAGCTACTTTGGGGCCCTCATCCATGGGTATGCCAACAAGACCCTCCTTACCACCCAAAACAGCCCTTAAATCAACGATAAAGCCGTTGTCGGGTAAAGTATCATTATTTAATAAAATGACCCATTCGGAGCCATTTTCAAGAGCTTTTCTAATGCCAATATTGCATCCGCCCGAAAACCCGCTATTTTCACCATTTTTAAGCACACTTAGACCAGGAATATACGTTTTTTCTAGCCAGACATTTAGGGCGTCCAGGTCGACTTTACTTGAGCCATTATCTACTAAAATAACATCGAATGACTTTTCATTTTGTTCTTTAAGGGCATTAAGAAAATCTATTGTCTCTCCCGATGCATTATAATTAATCGTAACAATACTAATCTTGCCGTTCATAGTAATTAAATTTTAACATAAACGCTTTATTTCTTCTAAAATCTCTTTCTTAAATCTTTCAAAATTAAACTTCTTAGTTGTAGCTATAATTTTCTCAGGATCATAGTTCGCATAGTTTTCTTCTAGCCTTCTTACTCCGTCCGCGATCGCTTCTGGGATAGGATCATTGAAAAACTCTCCAGACTCTCCTTCTTTGACTATCTCTAGTGCCCCGCCTTTTCGTAACGCTAATACCGGTTTCCCAAAAGCCATAGCCTCTATGGGTGTTAGGCCGAAATCTTCATCCTGAGCCATTATAAAGGCACGACAATTTTTATAGTAAGATGGCAGAATATCATCTTCTACGAAACCAAGTATAATTATATTTTCGTGGGCAATTCTAGAAAGATTCGAATATTCTGGACCATCTCCTACAATGATCAGCTTATAGTTTAATTTATTGAAGGCATCAATAACTATATTGATGTTTTTATATTTATAAAGACGAGAAACTATTAGATAGTAATTGCTGAATTGAGTATCGATATTTTCTCTATGTACAATACTTACTGGCGGATAAATAACGGTTGCGTTTTGTTTATAATATTTACGAATACGTTGTTTAACATTTTCAGATATAGCAATAAATTTATCTACCCGCGAGACAGCTGAATGATCCCAAAGACGTAATAAGTTCTTATAAATACTTATCAATATGCCCCATTTACGCGATGATCCGTTTAAGTCCCACAAGAAACGAGTAGGACTATAACAATAACAAATGTGCCTAGTTTTAGGTTTTAATACTATACCTTTCGCAAAAATTATTGACGAGGAAATGACTAAATCAAAACCAGATAGATCTAAAGATTCAATAGCCGTTGGAAAAATGAACGAAGTCCATGGGTATATTCTTTGGATTAAAGGAATTTTCTGACAAAAAGATGACCTAATAGTAGCCGTTTTTAGATACTTTGAAGTGAAATCTTTCCGATAAAAAAGAGTGTAAATCGGTGCCTCAGGGAAAATTTCATGTAATGCAATAAGTACACGCTCAGCTCCCCCAAGATTTAATAGCCAGTCATGTACGATTGCTATTTTCATTATCAATACTTTACCACAAATTTAACCGATTAACTCAAAATCATTTCACCTGTTATGGTTAGTATTGACCGCCATAACTGCACTGTTTGGCTACCCCGAATAATGGATCGCCAAATACGGCATTTGAACAAGAGGTGCCGCTACTTAAAGTTCTATAAAAATAACTACCATTTGCTCCATAACGTACGGATCGCGTTCCATAAAAGGAGCAGTATTGATTCTCGCTTGAACAATAAGTCCAGTTATTTTGGGCTCCCAATACGCTTCCGCCATTTACTGTAACTGAGAGTGCGGAACAATTATTAGATACCGAGCAGACCACTACGGAATTAATGCTATTACTTGATAGCGAAGTCAAAGTAAGAGTGCCTCCATTCAAGCTTGTCTGTAAACTGCTAGTATTAGAATTATAGGCAACCGTGTAATAGTTGGTGGCTCCTCCATAAACTGAAACATTTAAACTCTGCCCCGCAGATAAGTTTATATTTTGCTGGCTGAAAGTTATGGGTGTTTGAGTTATTACTGGCTGATAATTATTGCCGTAGGTTACGGTCACATAAAGAGTTGCGCATTGGCCGCCCGTCTGACAAATGGAAATATTATCGCTTCCATAGCTATTTCCGTATAAATTCAGAGTATTACCATTAAGACTGGCCGTTACAATACCCGAATTAGTATGGCTAGAAATATAGTAACCGCCGTTACCAGAAATTGTCACCACAGCACTTCCTCCAGATATTAATGAGATATTTCCTTGACTTAGTGCTACCTGATTATTATAGTAATTATTTGATCCATTAGTTACGGATATGTATATTGTGGCACAAGATCCTCCACTGTAAGAACATATTCGCAGACTATCTGATCCAGTTCCCTGGCCAACAATCGTAAGAGTGTTACCACTGATAGCTGCTAAGTAAATATTTTGTGATCCCGGATACATACTATAAGAAGAATAACCGCCATAAATCGATATATTTATGGTCTGTCCTACTGTTAGATTAACGCTAGTCTGACTAAGGGATAGACTACCAGTATCATTATAACTGTTATTATAATTTCCATTATATGGCCAACTAACACTATTAGATTGCTGTCCGTTAATCATCACGTAGGTCTGACTACCTAATGTCGCACCATAGTAAGAGGTACTTAAACTTGTATTTAAATAACCACTGGAATTTGTTGTGCCAATGCTTTGAGATTGAAATCCATAACTTGATTTTTGGTAGTACAGATATACGTTGGAATAAGCATCTCCATAAACTGTCAGCTGGACAATATCGCCCGACCCAGAAGAGGCTATACTTAAACTTGGAGTTGATGCCATGGTAGTTGTTGGCATCCCTATAATCATAGAGAGGGTGATGACCACAATAAGACTCAAAAAGAGTGTATATTTCATTTATTTTTTTATATTAAACTTTACGCGCTTATTATACCCCTAATCTGAACGAAGGCAAGTAGCCCATTAGCTACCTCTTAGCTATAACATTTTTCTTGTAAGCATCTAAATTTTCTAGTACTACTCCAGTTCCTCTGGCCACACAGAATAATGGGTCTTCAGCGATTGATGCCGGTACACCCGTAACCCTAGTTATTAGAGTGGCAATATTTTTTAATAGAGCTCCACCACCAGAAATAAGAATACCTCTATCCATAATATCTGAGCATAATTCTGGAGGAGTGACTTCTAGGACACTCTTAATAATTCTAACAATTTCTGACAATCTTTCATTCATTGCTTCTGTAATCTCATTAGAAAGTATCTCTATAGTCTTTGGATAGCCAGTCGACAGATCTCTTCCTTTGACATTAATCTTCTCTTCCACCGATTGTTTAACAGCGCTACCTATGTTCATTTTGATTAATTCTGCAGTTCTCTCACCAATAGCTAGACCATGTTTCTTTTTTAAATGTTCCACAATCGACTGATCTAGTTTATTTCCCGCAATTCTGACCGAAGAGCAACTGACAATACCGCCGAGAGATATTACGGCTAATTCGGTTGTTCCACCGCCAATGTTAAGAATCATGTTACCAGATGGGTTATTGATTGGGATTTTAGCACCAATAGCTGCTAATACGGGCTCCTTAACTAAATAGACAGATTTTGCTCCGGCATTTAGGGCAGATTCTATAACGGCTCTTTTCTCGGTTGATGTGATACCGGCAGGCACGGAAATCAAAACTTCCGGTTTCATGAAATTCATAAAGCCTTCCGCCTTTTTTATAAAGTACTTCAGCATTGCTGTTGTTATTCTATAATCAGCGATAGCGCCATCTATTAATGGTTTGGAAACAATGATACTATCTGGTGTACGGCCAATCATTTCCTTGGCTAAATTGCCCACAGCAATAACTCGGTTATCTAAAACCGAGACTGCGACAACGGAAGGCTCGTTAATAACTATGCCCTTCTTTGGCACAAAAACTACAGTATTGGTAGTCCCTAGGTCAATTCCAACTTTTTTCATAGCAAAATTTGCGTTTCAATTATACAAGTATAATATACACAATACAAATTCAGGATTACGCTTAGAGGTCAACACCTTGGAAACATCTCCACTGGTGTTTTAAAGTTAATTCCCATATGTAGTCTCTCTGTATTGTAGTATTTAAGATACGGTGGAATTGCTTTTCTGAATGACAGTATAGTTGATGCCACCATGTCTAGGCATTCTTCTTGTATGGTTCTATTGAACCTTTCAATATGGGCATTGTCATTAGATTGTCTAACCCTAGAGTGTCTATGAGCTATGCCTCGTCTCTTAAGCTCATGAGTAAACCAGATGGAGAACTCTGGTCCGTTATCTGTTTGAACCATATCGAATTTAAATCCGGCTACTCTCCTCGCTCGTCTCACAAACTCAACACTGATAGCTACTCCGATTCTTTCTACTACTTCAGCATAGGCCCAGCGTGAATACAGATCAATGATGGTATATACATATATCCTAGATCCATCCGGTGCCATGATATGTACCGTATCTGTCTGTAGCAGAGCCCCTAAATGGTCCGCTACAGGTCTCAAGGTGAAGTCATGTGGTCTTTTCCATGGACTACGCTTCTTAAGTAAACCACATCGATCAAGGGTGCGTTTTACCGAGGACAAGGAAACAGTAATTCCTCTTAGCTTTAAGGCATGATGAACTACTTCTGCACATCTCTTTCTTCCAGATCTTTCAGTAATGATTGCCTGTACAATCTCCCTAGGTAATGCCAGTGGGCTTCGCCATGGCCTAGATGATATAGTAGGTATTGGGTGCAACCCGATTACTCGTGCCTTCTTGATCCACTTACTGATGGTACCTGGTGATACTCCAAAATGCCGGGCCGTTACTCTTACGCCTTTTCTTATAGCCATGAAGGCTGCATCTCTACGGACGCTAGGAAGATATGGGTTTTGTGTATACATGCTCTTCATATTACTCCTTAGGTGTTTCCAAGGTATTGAACCATTACGGATTATTGACGTCTATAGAAAAATAGCGTCAATTGAAAAAGTAGACAATATATATTATTATCTAATCAATGACTAAGACTAAAAAACGTTTTCTTTTCTATGGTTTTTTGGTCATATTTTTACTCGGAACCTGCGTCACTATTCTATATGCCCAAGGATATAAATATGACTTTACGAGATCAGCCTTTGTTAAAACTGGAGCTCTAAGTTTAAAAACTAATATTGATGCGGATGTTTATATTAATGATAAATACGCCGGACCGACATCATTTTTCGGAAGCACCTTCCGTATGGATAGATTATTGCCCGGGATATATGTTGTCAAAATAGAGAAAGTTGGTTTTAGTAGTTGGACCAAAAAAATTACCATATCAGAAGGATTTGTTTCAGACTTCTCTCATATTATGCTTTTACCGAATGGGGGGTCAGATAATAAAGCTATGAAACTTGAAATTGTCGAAAATAATAATAACTTCACTGCCGAAATGCGTCTTATCACCAATGCTAAAAATCAAAAAAAGATATTAAGAATACCCGGTCTATCTGATTATTATTTTAAAGAAGGATCAATATTGAAAATTACGGATAATTCTGATGAAATTCATATTACAACCATTGCAGACGAGATAGTTGGTTATTCTCTGTCACCTGACAAGGATAAAATCGCTTGGTGGAATAATAATGAATTATATATTTACTGGATAAGAAGCCCTTCATATTATAATAGATTAGTCGGCACAAACGAACTTTTATCAAGATATTCTACTACTATTGAAAGTGCTGGTTGGTTCAGAGATTCTGATCATGTCCTTGTTAATGTTGGGTCTAATAAAATAGTTGAAGTTGATACTCGGGGAGGAATTAATATTGTTACGCTTTGAATATAAGATATTAAAAAAGGAAGTCACCCATTGTGACTTCCTTTTTTAATTTAATATATGAAGATTTTATCGTTTACTCCACTGTGGAGATTTACGAGCCTTCTTTAAGCCGTATTTTCTTCTTTCCTTAGCTCGAGGATCACGAGTCAAGAATCCTGCTTTCTTGAGTTTCTTTTTAAAGTTTAAATCGAAATCGGTCAAAGCTCTGGCAATACCGTGTCTAACTGCTCCGGCTTGCCCAGCTATGCCACCACCATTGACTATTGCCGTTACCTTGAAACGAGTTAGCGACTTTAGTTTTCTAAGTGGCGACTCAACGACCAATTGCAAATTTTTATCTTCAAAATATTTAGTATAATCCTTACCATTAACCGTAATTAGGGCGTGTTCTTCTGTTATAGTGTCCGTTGATTTTTTGGTATAAATTCTTATTCTGGCAATCGCAACTTTTCTTCTGCCTATGGATTGATAATATTTTTCTTTTCCGTTTTCTGACATCTCCTCATCTATCGAAACGACTTCTTTATCGGTATCGATAATATCTTTTGATGGTGTACCGAAAATCTCAACCTCTATTTTAGGTTTTTTTGTTTCTTTCTCGGCCACCGTGGTTTCTTTTTTTACTTCTTTCTTGGCTATCTTGGGCATATTAATTGATTCTTAAATGTCTGATAATTTTATCTCGACTTTTATTTTTAGGAAGCATCCTATAGACACAATATCTAACCACTTCTTTTGGTTCTTTCTCCCATAATTCTGATAGTTTACGTGTCTTTAGTCCGCCATGATAACCAGAGTAGTGGTAAAATACTTTTTTAGCATATTTTTGTCCTGTAAATTTTATCTTACTGATATTGCTAATCGTTACTTCTACTTGAGGTAATATTCTAGGATTAAAAGATGGTAAATGTTTACCACGCAAATAATGAGTCGCCTGACTTGCTACTCTGCCCATCGACATATTTTCCGCATTTATCTCGTGTTTGATCATATTATTTAGCGCTATTCTCTATTAACTCAACGTATACCATACTTGCCGCATCGCTCTTACGTTGACCTAGTCTAATCAATCTGACGCAACCGCCTTTTAAAGATAGCTTCGGCATAATTGTAGTTAGTTGCGTAATTGCTTTAGATCCCAACACCTTAGCCAACTCCCTCTTAGATGAGATTGTTTCTTTCTTGGCTTGCCTTGTTAACTTACTCATAAACCTAACCAACGCCTTGCCTTTAGCCTCAGTTGTTTTAATTCGGCCATGCTCAATCAGAGCCGTTGCCAACGCCTTGTGCATCGCGCTACGTCGGTCCATGGTTCTTCCAAATTTTGGGATATTGCCTCTTTTCATTAAATTTATTTTGTCTTTTTCTTGGTTTTAGTTTCTTTCTTTAACTGTGTCTTTTCGACAGGAATTTCAGCAATTATCTTAAAATGATCATTTAGTATGTTGGCAGCTTTTACCATGGCTTCTTCTGGTTGAATCGAACCATCTGTCTCTACGGTCAAAGTAATTTTATTAAAATCAATTCTATCACCAACACGAATATTCTCAACCGCAAAATTTACCAATTGTACCGGAGAAAAGATTGCGTCAATAGCAATAACTCCGATCGCTAATTTCTCTTTTTTCCTTAATTCAACGGGTGCGTAACCTATTCCCCTCTCAACATCAAATTCGATACTCAGTTCCGCTTTTTTGTTAGTCAGGGTTGCAATATGTTGATCCGTATTTATTAATTCGATATCAGCATTAAGTTTAATATCGGCACCAGTTGCTTCCTTCTCTCCTTTAACATCTAGGGTAACTTTTACCAACTCATCGGAAAAAAGCTTGAACCTAAGCTTTTTGACATTTAGAATAATCTCAATTACATCTTCCAGAACTCCTTCAATTGAAGAAAACTCATGATCGATGCCTTTAATTTTAATTGATGTGACGGCTGCACCCTCCATCGAAGACAGCAAAACACGTCTTAATGGATTGGCTATAGTAGCACCGTAGCCTGGCATTAATGGTGATATGTCAAACACGGCCGTGTTGCCATCTTTAGATAATACTTTGATTTGTTCCGGTAATGTAATCATTTTTTTATGCCCACATGCAGATTAATAATCTCTGCATATACGCAATTAGTTAGCGTGAATAATATTCAATAATTGCCTGAAGATCATCGATCTTCAACCCACTCGCCTCAAGCGTTGGTGCACCTTTTACTTTTATCTCAATTTTATCTTTATTTACCTCCAACCAATCTGGCGCATCTACTTTTGCAAACCATTGGGGCATTAAGTTAGAGAAATAAACCGACTTTTTACTTCCTTCTCTTAGCGAAATTAGATCATTTCTTCTTACTTGATACGATGGAATATTGACCCTCTTACTATTAACTAAAATATGGCCATGGCCCACAACCTGTCTAGCTTGATCACGAGATTGGGCAAAGCCACCCCTAAAAACAACGTTATCTAGCCTACATTCAAGTCCTTCGACAACTCCGGTATATGAATCTGTTTTGGAAATAATCGCTTTCTTTATGTACGCCTTGAACTGTTTTTCTAACAATCGATAGATAGCTCTGACTTTTTGTTTGGAGATTAACTGTTGCCCAAACTCAGATTTTTTCATTGCCCGACGAGTATGAACTCCTGGCGGATAAGGTCTTTTCGTCATACCAGCCTTTGGTGAATAAGAACGCTCGCCTTTTAAAAAGAGATGTTCGCCTATTCTTCTTTCTATTTTTTCACGTGGTCCTCTGTAGCGTGCCATGATGATTATTTACAATATTAAACTCTACGGGGTTTCTTATTTCTAACACCATTATGGGCAATCGGGGTTTTATCTTGAATTGAAAGAATATTTAAACCAGTTCCGGCTAGACCACGAATGGCAGATTCTCTACCGGGTCCAACTCCCTTAATAATGATCTTTATATTAGCCAGATTATATTTTTTAGCTTTTTCAAAAACATCTTTGGCAACCATATTGGCAGCATAAGGCGTTGATTTCTTACTTCCTTTAAATCCCATGGATCCAGCTGATGACCAAGCGATAACCCCTCCACTGGAGTCGGTGATACAAATGGTCGTATTGTTATAGGAAATACTAACAAAGGCTATGCCGTTGATAACCTGTTTTTTCGCACTCTTTTTAGTAGCCAAAACTACAGTTTCTGATGCTGGTGCTTCTGTTTCGTCTGTCTTTGTAATTATTTTCTTTTTACCCATTTTGTTTTTTATCTACTGAAGTCTTTATCTGGTTTCATTTACCCTATAAACCCTATGTCTTTTCGGATGATGGCTTTCGGCCAGATCCCATTGTTTTTCTGACATTACCTCGCACGGTTCTGGAATTAGTCTTACTTCTACCTTTCAAGGGTAATCTCCTAGCATGACGATAGCCTCTCCAAGATCCTATTTCCTTCAATCTCTTAATGTTGGTAGAAATGTCTTTCCTCAAATCTCCCTCTACACGATAGTTCTGCTCAATGATTTTTTGGACTTTGTTAAGCTCTTCAGTTGTCAAATCTTTAGCTAACTTATTTTCGTCAATTTTTGCCGATCTCAGTATTACTCTGCTAGCGCTAAAACCGATCCCATATATATAAGGAAGGGAGTAAAGTATTTTCTTATTATCGGGAATAACAATACCAAGTAATCGTGCCATATAATAAATTAGCCCTGTCTCTGTTTATGCTTAGGTGTTTTACAAACACAAAAAAGACGTCCCTTTCTGCGGACTAATTTGCAGTTATTACACATTTTTTTAACAGACGCTCGTACTTTCATGTTTTTATTAAAATCTATAAGTGATTCTGGCTCTTGTTTGATCCTCGCTTAATTCAAGCGATACCCTATCGCCTATCATAACTTTTATGTAATGAAGACGCATCTTGCCCGCCAAGTATGCCAAAATCTCTCTTCCATCGTCAAGCTTCACCTTGAATTTAGTATCGGGCAAGGCTTCGATGATCTGACCATTTATCTTAATTTTTTGTTCGTTGCTCAATGTTTTTTCGGTCAAAGACCGATATGCTAAATGATTTCGAAACGTATTAACCAACCCTGAAACAGGGGTTAGCGTGATCGTATTTGTTTTTTAGGTCAGCTCCCATTTAAAAATCATGAAACCAACCTAAGAGATATTATCAATGAAATCAGCTAATAATCCGCCTTAGACTGGATTATTTTTAGCTCTATTATATTATCAAATACTTAATTTAAAGTCAAATCTATTGATAAAATCTAGGGATATACTAGCTCCGTCCTAATTTTTGCCTTATCACTAGGCATTTTCTGCATCCATATAAAAGATAGCTTAACATTAGCGCTTTTGATAATTTTACCTACCGTAAGCCCTTCAAGATATGTTTTAGTATCGGTTATAGTTTTACCGGCTATCTCATTAATAATCCTATCGCTATCTATCTTGGCATAACCTGAACCGCGAGTTGTTACTGTAAAATCCAAAGTACTTGTCGTTTCGTCAAATTTTATATTAGTGTAAGCTTTCTCTAATTTTTCAGGAAAAACTATTATATCTCCTTTTTTCTCAATCAATCTTTTTACGAGCTCATTTAGATTATCCTCTTTGAATGCGATAGTCTTAACTGATCCGTTCAAGCTCATCGTAAACGTCTCAGCCGCTTCATCTATCTGGGCAGAAGAGGTGGGATCTTTAGTCGTCATAGCCTCGGAAGTAACAACCTTAAGATTGGCCGACTGAGCTTTGAGTCCATTTTCGATCTCTGTTTTTAGGTCAGCTAGTAGAATATCTTTGGCTTTATTATAATCTGACTCTGTCACTACTTTCGCCTTACCACTTGTTCCACCGTGCATAGCTTCGGTAGATTTACCATAAACTTTTGATAGTTTTTCTTTATCATTGCTTTCCTTAAATGCCGAAATCACAAAATTAGTCGGACCAATATTATAGTCAGCTCCAGCTTTATCAGCAATTACTTCTACGATCAATGATTTACCGGCAGGAACGCTGATAGATTTTAATGTTCTAAAAATCAAACCGGCATCAGTTTGGAATCTTGTCGTAGCCACCAATGGCTGCGAAGTATTCTGATTATTAAAAACTTCAATTTTTCCGCGAGCTTTCTGGGCAACATCTTTCTCGCCAGTAGCACTAAAAGTCCTAGATACTGTTTTGTCGGTACTAATTAATTGGCCGGGAATTCTGTTTAAACTAAAATCAACGGTAGAGTACTTACTGCTGGCAGAGACTTTAATTTGTGGACTGATAGATGTGCTATACGGTTGAATGGTAATACTAGCACTCCCCTTCAATACAAATAGACCAATTGCACAAAGTATTATTAAGCCCGATACTATATAAACAATGGTTCGCACAGTCCGACTTAACTTTCTCTTGCGAATTGGAGAAGAACCAAAATCATTAGATTTATTTGATTTAAATAATTTCCCAAAATTGAATAGTTCTTTTGGTTTTCTGCCAAGATCCCAGGACCTTTTCTTATCCCAAACTTCCCTAATCTTATCAAAGTCGCTATCTGTTTTTGATTTTCTGATCTCGACTTTAGATGATCTGGCACTAGAACTATTAATCTTAAGATTTCTTATATCGTCATCTGATTGCCGTACAATGTCATCTAAATTTTTTCGTACAGCTGCTGTTGCGATCTCATATTTATTAGAATCAAGATCTGATATGCCTATCGTTGTGCCCATATCATCTTCGTCATCTAAGTCCTCGCTTTCCTTAATATTTATGTCAGGATCTGCGTCTTCTTCGTCGTCTTCAATGTCTTTCTCGTCTTCGTCTTGTTCGTCTGCCTTGTCGTCATCGACTATCGTTACTGTCTTTTTATTTTTATCTAATGCCTTATCCTCATGAAATATACCGAACCCCTCGATATTATCTTCTAGGTCATCATCGTCGTCTGGCTTCTTTTTCTCTTTTTCTTCAAAATCATCGTCCAGATCATCGTCATCGTCCGTTAAGTTGCCACCTATTAGAGGATTGATATTGCCTATTATCTCAGGATTTTCAGTATCTTCATCAGTAATTGAACCGTAATCCGTTATTTGATTAACCGCCTTGATCAATGTTGGCTTCTTATCGCTCTTCTCATTTAACAACACGTCAAATTTGTATTTTCTAGCCATATCATTCATCGCCGGATTTGAGCAAAGTAATGACACCGTCTTGTCATTCTCGGAAGCGACTGATTGTAGAGTCGCAAAATGATCCTCATTAGAGAATGCCTTGGACTTTCTGGGTATTATGAAAATTACTTCCCGAGCAGATGTTTGATTAAATAGATCTAAAACTTCCTCGAACTTGTCGTCCTTTAGAACATTTATAATCTTTGTGCTTGCCATTACTTAAATGATACCACATTTTCTTAATGTCCAGGTTGCTTTTCTGTCGATAAATCTACTTCATTCAATTTCTGACCGTTATCTAGTCTCCTAATGAAGAGCTTTCAATATGGCTGGGCTTCGTTACTTTTATCGCTTCGGCTAGATTCTTGGTATTCATCAGCCTAGTCCTTAATTCTTTAGCTCCTGGCCAGCCGGAAATATATATTTTATAAAACTTTTTCAAATTATCGTAATTGCGATCATTGCCCCAGAATTTCTTAAATAGTTTTATGTGCCGTAGTGCTAATCCAATTCTATCTTTAGGTTTTATATCGTTAGGGTCTATTTTTTTATTGAATACCCATGGATTTTGAAATATACCTCGGCCGATCATAATGCCATCTAGACTGTATTTTTTAGCCTTCTCTGTCCCTTCGTCAATACTGAGTACGTCGCCATTACCGATAGCTACAATACCGGCTTTCTTTATTAATTTTGCGGCCTTGGCTATCTCGTCCCAGTGACAAGACACTTTAGACATTTCTTTCATGGTACGTCCATGAACAATTATGGCGTCTGGTCTTGCCTTAATAATATTACCTATCCAGGCTTCAGTTATAATCTGACTATATCCGATGCGAGTTTTGACAGATACTGGCAATTTACCAGCACCACGCTTAGTCGCTAAGATAATCTCTTTAGCTAATTCGAAATTTTTAATTAAAGCCGCCCCACCGCCAGATTTAATTATTTTCTTATCAGGACAGCCCATATTAATATCCACACCGTCAAAGCCAAGCTTTACTGCTAGTTTTGCAGCTTTGTAAATATTCTCGGGATTACTACTAAAAAATTGAGCAATAATCGGTTTTTCTTTTTTTGAGAATTTTAAATGCCGTATGAGTCGATCATAGCCAGCTGATGCCAAGCCGTCGGCTGAAATAAATTCCGTGTAAAATAAATCGGGTGTACCACAAGCACTTATAATCTGCCTGAATGGTGAATCGGTCACGTCAGCCATCGGCGCCAATACAAAAAATGGCCTCTTCTTCTTAACTATTTTTTGCCAGATATTCATATTGACACACTCTATCATTTGTTTTAGTCTTTGCCTAGATCTTTCAGGAGACATTGATGCCAAAAGTTCTTTCGGTATTGGTATATATTTTTGTATTTTTTGGAACAGTTATTTCTGGTGTAATTATGTCTTTTGTGGGCATGGCACTGTTTTTTGTAATGCTTAAATCTGGTCGATTGGGTCCCAATGAAGCCAAAGTCTTATTAGCCTTGCTTGCATTAATAGTAACGGATGCCTTAGTCGCCCTTCTTTCTTATATCAGACTGTGCCATCTTGACTTTTTTCCAAAAAAATCTCCTGCATAATGCGGGATTTATTTTACAAAAAAAAAGACGCAAATGCGTCTAGATAAATGGAAGCTTGTGGGTAGAATCAATAATAGACAACATAATATCTCCAAGTCCCAGGCCGATAATGAGGCCGCCAAAGACACAGGTAATGGTATGCCCAATATCACTGAAAATTACCACTGTTTTTGATTTAGATGAATGTGGGTCAAAGATAAATGCCTCGATGAGTATCCACAGTGCAATATAAATCAGTGTCGGGATAACAATTACTTCCCAATTGAATTTGAAAAATGCCTGAGTGCCATATCCAGTCACCATAGCCCCAAGAAAAAGATTAATTTGCAACTTATTGTTTTCACTAATCATTTGATCCACCCACTTTAAAAGTTCTGGCAGTAAGATAAGTAATTATATCCTACTTGTCAATAATAGCCTACGCAATGAGTATTAATAAGTAGTGGTATTTTTAGTCAAAAAAAGACGCAAATGCGTCTATTAAAATATGAATTTTGACCACTCAAGAATGAAAATTCTCGATCGTTGGCCCCAGGCAGTGTCTAGTGCCACCCAAACCATAGCTGAGGCGAGCCAAATCGTACCAAAAAAATAACTGAGAATAGCTATGCGTCTGTTCAGCATGGACCAGAACTCATCGGCACTCACCGCTGCGTCCCTTCCTTTTATAGCTAGAATTCCGACGGTGCCATTCACCATAAGATAGACCCACGCTATCACGAATGTCACTATTCCAAAATTTGAATTCGTCTTGGGCGACGAGTAGATCAATATAATAGTAGACAAAAAAGCCAGTAACATAGGCAAATAGAGTCTGAATCTCAACATGTCTTATCTCCTCAAAAAACTACCATAACAATAATATATACCTATTAACCTGTCAACTGAATTCTGATACGACGAATACCAGTCGAAACGGCTTCTTCCTTGGCAATTTTAATGCCGCCAATCTCACCAGTATGCTGTACGTGGGGACCACCACAGACTTCTTTGGAGAAATAGTCATTTTTATCGCCAACGGTATATACCGTAACTCTTTCTGGATATTTTAATTTAAAGAAAGCCAGGGCTCCAGATTTAATAGCTTCGTCAAAGCTCATCTCTTTCGAATTAACGATGAGGTCTTGCTTTATAGCTCTGTTAATTAGATCTTCAACTTGTTTAATTTCTTCTGTCATCATCTTTCTATCTAAAGTAAAATCAAATCTCAACCTATCGGCATTAATATCTGACCCCGATTGTTTGACTGAATCTCCGAGAATCTTACGCAGCGCCGCTTGCAACAAGTGAGTAGCCGTATGATATTTGGTTTTAATTCCAAGCTCTTCATCGTTGGCCGCGGTTAGATCTCCCTTAACAATACCATGTCCTCCAAATTTCTTTTCAGCTCCAGCTCGTGATAATTCCTGATGTTTCTTAAATTCTTCATCGAAATTTTCTCGATTTAAATCTTTGGCTTTATCGCTTCCAACTTCTTTTATAATCTCGTACGGCAGACCATAGCTTTCATACAGACGAAAAGCCTTTTCAGAATCTAGTCTATCTAGTTTATTAAGTTCAGTGAGACCATTTTTTAGTGACTTAGTAAATTTCCCACGCTCATATTCATATTCATTGAAAATTATATTTTCATCCAAGACTAGATAGTTGCTTCTATATTGCTGACATACTATTTGTAAAATATTACGAACATTAAGCTGAACTGTATTTAAATTTAAATACTCATAAGTTATTAATCTACGCATCAATCGGCGTAAAACATACCCTGCCTCTTTATTTGACGGCCTATAGTTATCTGCCAGCATAAATGATATGGCCCTGGAATGATCAACAATAATTCTTTTAATTTTTATAGATATGCCACTTGGAATTTGATCCATCATAGACTGGAATAAGTCGGTTTCAAAAATATTATTTTTATTCTGAACAACCATCGCCAATCTTTCCAAGCCCATACCAGTATCAATACCGGGAACTTTGAGTAATTCTAGTTTCTTATCGGTATGCTGATAATATTGATTAAAGACTATATTCCAAATTTCCAGGCCGTTAACGTATATCTCCGTAGTTGGCCCACAAGGACCCTCAGCGCCAGTCGGTCCCCAGAAGTTATCTTTTCTGCCAAATTTTTTAATAACAATGTTCGGATCAACTTCTTTCCAAAACTTCTCTGAATCAACATCAGCTGGCACGTCAGTGTCACCCTCAAATACAGATACGTAGTCGATCTTAAGACCCATTTCTTTAACTATAAAATCATGGCCATATTGAATAGCCTCTTTTTTAAAATAACCGCCAAAAGAGAAATTTCCCAACATCTCAAAGAATGTCAAATGCGACTCATCGCCAACTTCATCAATGTCAGAAGTACGAACACATTTTTGGATACTAGCAGTATTTAAGGATCCAAAATCCTTCATGGCATCAGATTGGCCGGTATAATAATATTTAAATTGTTGCATACCAGCTGTAGTGAACAAGACCGAGGGATCAGTTGGCATAAGCGAAGCTGAAGACACAAACTTGTGTCCCCTCGCCTCAAAGAATTTTATAAACTTATCTCTTATTTCCTGATGAGTCATATATTTATAATTTATCAGTTATGCCTCATTTTTACAATTGGTAAAATAAAAAAGCGACACATCTGTGTCGCAGCTAGGCCATACTTTCAATAGTCTCTGAATTATTAACGCCTGGCTCAGTCTTTTTATTGGATTGAATCCGCATTAAGAATTCTACTCTTTGTATCCTGGTATCACCAGGATTAATACAAAACTTTTCTTCCAAAAAATGTGCATAGGCAAAAAGGGCATTCTTCCTGCCCTCCATCAAGGTCAACTGTGCTTTTAAATTATTAACGGTGGTTTTTAGTTTTTTATTTTCTCGCTTTATGTCTTCTAATTCGAGCAAATTTTGCCAAAATCTAACACCACCTCTAATTCTTCGCTTAACAAAGACACCCACGCTCGTAGCTAGGATTACTGTTTCTGTTATCATCGCTCTAAGCCTCCTTCTTGGTTTAGCAGTACTAAGGCAGTACTAAGGCAGTACTAAGGCAGTACTAAGGCAGTACTAAGGGTAAAGGTGCTCGTGTTATTTTATATGTATAGCAATATATTGTCAAATTTATAAACAAAAAGGTCGATTCTACGGCCTAGATTAATAGAGAAAATCACTTAGTTGGCAATTTAGACTATTAAACCTGAGAATATAACCAAATCTGATAAATAGGCATCAGTCCCATCACAAAGGTTGCAACACGCATTGATGCGTAGGCAAGCCTTGCTTCACGTCTTTTCGAAGAATCGGACGCATTTTCTCTAGATTTATATACAATATATACAATGAATAAGAAGGTCCCAAATAGTACACTAACTATTTTCAATAGAAAAATCCCGACAACAACTCCATATTTAGTTATCAGATATGCCCCAATTGGATTAAGCTCTATTGCTCCAGCCTTAATGATTGATACTGTCCCAATGTAGTCAATAACATTAAAGACTAAGAAAAGAGTGTAAAGAATTAAAAATGATATTTTCCTAGAAGTGCTACTCATCAATAAGGCCATTTTGAATAGCAATAATCAAATCATTAATTCCGAAAGATTCGAAATATTTTTGTGGAGTCATAGAACCAAGTATTCCACTAGAAGTGGTCCACCAATCCCACATATCTTGATTGTGAATTGATCCCGCTAGTACCTTTCTAATTTCATCTGGAATCTGGAGATATAACACGCTTCTCGCTGGCTTTCTTTGTTTTGCCACGACAATATCCTTTCAAAGACCTACCGACATGATAACCTAAAATTAGAATAGGTCAACCGTCTATTGACATTCTTGTAGTATCTATGCTATTATGCGCACACGTTACACGTCGTTCGTTAACAACTCACTAGGCAGCCATGCCCCAGGAAGCTTCCTGAAAAATGGTGAGGAAAAACGTGAAAACTTGGCTGTTCGGCGTCCTGATCATCTTGGGCATTTTGTTGACCATGTGGTTCGGCAATATGGCCCTATCTCTCCTGTCGTCACCGAATGACATGGGAGTCGCATCTGGCATCTTGATCTTGGCCGTGCTGGCCACGATCTGGTTCTACGTCATCACCAGGATCCGAAAGAGGGTCACAAGAGAAGGTACTATGAAGAAAATCGGCGTCCTGCTCGCAATCGTCATCATTGGCGGCCTTGGTTCCGCTTGCACCACAGTCAGCCCTGGTCACGTCGGCATCGTCGTGAATCAGTGGGGATCTGAGAAGGGCGTGAGCGACTACACTGCTCGAACTGGTACGATCGCGTACAATCCGATCACCACGAGCGTATTCAACTACCCGACCTACATGCAGAATGTGGTCTGGACAAAAAATCTCAGCGAGGGTAATCCCCTCAATGAAGAAATTACTTTTACGATCCGTGGCAACATGGCCATCAGCGTCGACGTGTCATTGGCATATCAGTTGGATGCGTCAAAGGTGCCGCACTTCTATGTGCAGTTCCGATCAGACGACCTTTCGGCCTTCACACACGGCTTTCTCCACAACGTCACGCGCGACTGCTTCAACGAGCTCGGTGGTAAGTACGAGCTCGATATGATCATGGGCGACAACGCGGATTTCATCAATGCCGTGAAGAACGAGCTGAAAAACCGTGTCGGCAGATATGGCGTCCTGATCGAGCAGTTCGGTATTATCGGCGCTCCGCGTCCTCCGGATGATGTGATCAAGGGCATTAATGCCAAGATTGGGGCCACCCAGCTGGCGGTCCAGAAACAAAACGAGATCATGCAGGCCGAAGCTGACGCAAAGAAGGCCATTGCGACGGCCGAAGGTCAAGCACAGGCTCGCATCAAGCAGGCCGAAGGCGAGGCGGTCGCCAACGAGCGACTTACGCGTTCGCTCTCACCGATGCTTTTGCAGTGGCGACAACTGCAGATCCAGGCCGACTCGATCAACAAGTGGAACGGCCAGATGCCCCAATTCACTGGTGGCGCCCTCCCGTTCATCCAGGTCCCACAACAGGGACAACAGAAGTAATCTAGGCCACCGGCCACCCCGGCGAAGTAAGCAGACAGCTGCCCTTCGCTGGGGCTTTTTTATTTTATAGATTTACGCAAAACACAGTATTGACAATCTTTATTGTCGCAATGCTTATCCCAAAATTTTAAATCAGTTATCTCGTCTACCATTCTCGTAATTACCTCTCTTAATTCTTTAGTATCCTCATCGGCAATAAAGAACTGCTCTTTCCTAAAATTATTTTTAGCATCTGGTTGAACAAAATCTATCTCTCCGCTCTTCATTTTATATAGGCCATTTTTATAATTATCCAGAAGTAATTTATAAAAAACCAATTGTCTCCTTTCATTGCCAGTAGCATTTTGGGTTTTACCCATTAATTCATTTCTAGTTTTTGCACGGCCAGTTTTATAATCCACAACATTTACATTATTACCTTTATCCAAAATTTCAATTTTATCTATCTTTCCGGTTATTTTGATATCGCCCAGCTCAACTGCTGGAATATTATATTCTAATAAAACTTTATTTCCCCAGTTTGTGTTATATTTTTTAAAATACTCGCTTAGGGCCTTTTTACCTCTGGCTAGAGATTCCCTATGATCTGCTTCTGATAAACGCTCTTCAATCAAATATCTTTCAAATTGCTCTAATAGATAATCAGCGTTTCTATTTTTTGCCAAAAATAAGTCTCTTAAGGCATTGTGGACAGCAGTACCATAAGCAGCGTGCTTGTCCTTGGCCCTAGGAATCCTTAATAGGTTATTGTAGAAATAACTCCAAGGACATTCTAGATAATTGTTAAGTCCAGTAACTGATAGATTGTTGCTCTTAAACAAATCAACAATAAACTCTTTCTCGTAAATATTCGGCCCCATATCTGCACTTGGTTCAAATTGCAATGTTTTATCCAATACTATGTCTGTTGGCCTAACCTGAATTAGAGAACTATTAATCTCCGACAAAAACATGCTTGGCAAAAGCTCTCGGCCATCATAATTTTTTAAAGGATAAGTCATAAAAATTTGCTTCTTAGCCCTAGTCATAGCTACAAAAAGAAGTCTTCTCTCGTCGTCATTTTCATCTCGACCTGCAATGGCCTGATCATCGAGAGCATAGATTGAATTTGGTAATTTAATCATTGTTCTCTTCCTCTTATTGCCCCAGTGACCATCAAATAAACCGATAATAAAAACATTTTCGAATTCCAAGCCTTTTGATCCATGGGCCGTCATCAACTTCACGGCATTTTTTGAGCCAATATCAATTTTGGCTTCGAGCCTGATGCCATAGTTTTCAAAAGAATTTATGTATTCAATAAAATCTTTTAGCCCAACATTGGGTTTTGAATTGTTTAAAGACTTAATCTGATCAACAAAAAGATTCAGTTTCTCGAGAGCTACAGAATTGCCGTCACCAGACAAAACCTTAGCCAACAAACCCGAATCTCTAATAATCTCAGTTGCTATCTGAACCAAATTTTTCTGATCAAGTGATCTATACCAATGAGTCAACAGATAATACAAGCTATATATCGCATTAGCAGATTCTATTTTACTTTTAGCTAATAATCCCCTATCTTTGATGACCTCGTATAGGTTTAAACGATTTTCTTGTCGTATTTTTAAAATCCTATATACATCTAGCGGTTCAATTTTAAATATGTCTAGATGAATTAGTTTAACCAATTCCGTATCATCACCGTAGCTATTAAGTGCTCTTAAAATAGATATGAGTTCTTTGATATAAATGTCCTCGAAAAGATTTTGATTAGACTTTAATTCGTATTTTATTTTTAATTTTTCAAAATAATTGACCAGCGCATTGGCATCATTATTATCCCTGAATAAAATGCCTATTTCACTAGGCTCAACTCCAGCATCAATCAAGTCTTTTGTTTTTTGGGCCACAAATTGAGCCTCCTCATCTGGCGATGATAACTCGCAGAGATTTAGGGCTGACTTAAGATCTTTGTTTGACCTTAATTTATCTTTTGATTGAATTAGACTATCAGCTAGGTCAAGAATAACTTGGCCAGACCGATAATTGTCGGTTAGATAAATTAATTTGGCCAAAGGATATATTTTTCTGAAATAATAAAAATTTTCCAGAGAAGCACCTTGAAACCTAAATATAGCCTGTTTCTCGTCACCCACCACAAAGATGTTTGGATTTTGATGAAAAGACATGATTAATTCGACTATTTTATTTTGGGCATTGTTAGTGTCCTGGTGTTCGTCAACTAGTATATATTGATACTGCTCTTGAATAGATCTCAATAAATTTTCGTCCCTTTTGAGTTGTCTATATAGCTCCAGAATCATATCGCCAAAATCATAAGCTTTTAACTGCTTTAATTTGGCCTGATATTTCTCATAGATTATGGCTAATTCGATATTCTTATTAATATATTTCTGTTCCTTCTCAGCCTCTAATTTCATCTTGCCTTTGTGAGCGCCACGATCATGATAAATGTCGTCCTTAAGATCAAAAAGTTTTTTATCCTTTTTGGTTAAGATTTGAAATTCTTCGGATGAGATTCCTTCTCGCTTTAAATCAGAAATGGCCTTAATTATGTCTCTAATGTAATAGGTTGGATCGCCGAATGTTTTAAGTACGTCTAGGTCGGTTTTTAAAATTATCTCCTCTATTATCTTAAATTGATCAATTTCGGTCAGATTATTAGCTCCAAGGATAGTTGGAAAACTTTCCGGATTTGATTTTATGATCTCATTAGCGAAACCATGGAAAGTACTAATACTAACCGAATAAGCCGGAACACCGATAATCTCAGTTAGTCGGCGACGAATATTTGTCGCCGCCGACTCGGTAAAAGTTAAAACTAAGATATTCTCGGGCTCAGCTTGGGTCTTTTTTAAAATATTAGCAATGCGCAAAGTTAAAATTTGGGTTTTACCAGTTCCAGGTCCGGCAACTACCATTACGGGACCCTCCACCGCATCCACGGCCTCCTTCTGCGCATTATTAAGTTTTTTATATAGTTCCTCAAACTTCATATACAGATTATACATTTTTTAAATAAAAAGATCTGCTATTTAAACAGATCTCTACTGTACGCAAGCTCGTTATTCGGTCATATCAGCAGATGTATTAATTCCAAGTTGTCTAAAATTACCTTTCCCGAATGTCTTTTCAATTATTCTGGCCACTTTCAACAATCGGCCCGTCATTACAGCTTCTGCGAATATTTTAAATACATCTTCCTCAGAAGAGAATGATTCTGAGTTTTTTACATAAATCTCTCTAATTAAAGCATTTAATTTTTCTCTTTCTTCGCTATAGCCGTAACCCTCTCTCAATTTAATAGGCGGACCATTCTTTGTTTTAAAATCTCTGGCCACGGCTAAGTCATCTGCCGGAATTTCATGATCACCACCTTCTGTGCGTTTTCCCGGAATTTCTGATCTTTTTAATTCCCTCTCTCCGTATTCTCTTTTAGTAAGGGTCAATCTGCTAAAATATCTTTTATCAAATCTTTTAATCAGTTCCTCTGTTATTGCTTCGTTCAAATTGTAAAAAAATACCTTATTCTTTTTCTCAGAAAAAATTTCAAAACCGATCCTTCTTGGGCCGAGAATTACTAATTCTTTTTCATCATCTTCATCTTCGTCTCTTTCGAGATGAAACTTCTTCCCTTTGTTTGCATCTTGAAAAGATTGAAAAGAATTAAAATGTAATAATTCGTGCACTACACGTATCGCAGCCTTGAGATTGCTATAGCTTGAATCTACAAAGATAAAAATGGCCTGAGACTCAGGACTATAAAGTCCACCGAATTCTTGAGCCCTGTCGCTGGCACTACTGGGGAGATCCTGCCTACTAATTACATGAATATTCTTAGCGGGCACCTCGATAAACTCTCCTCCATACTCAGAAACAAATTCTCTTAAAAAAGAATTGATTTGCCCTAAAGCTTCAATCCATTCGGGACTTTTGGCAACTTCATAAGATCTAGTTAAATTATTATCTAATATATCGTGATACAGGTCCTGAAAAACCTCAGCATCAGCTCTCAATACCCTAGATATTCCCGATTTTCTTTCAAATTTATCCATATCTTTAGCTTAGAATAATTGGAATTTATAGACAAGAGCATCTAAGAACAATGTCCCCACCGCACTAAAGTGTGGGGTTTCCTCTATTATTATGCTCCACTATTCATTAAATAAGTCGATGTCAAAGTTTTTTTCACAATGAAATAATTCGTTTGTCAAAATAGATTAAATAATATATAATGACATTATGCTAGTCGATGAACTGAAAATCAAAGTAGTGGCTGGAAAAGGTGGAGATGGCACCGTGTCTTTTAATAAAAATAAAATGTCTCTCGGCCCAACCGGCGCTAAGGGTGGCAATGGTGGCAGTATTTACCTTGAAGGTATCTCAGATATCGGTGCCTTGACGCGTTTGAAATCAAGAAAATCCTTTAAGGCCGAAGATGGCAAAATAGGTGGCAGACAATACAATGACGGCGTTACCGGTAAAGATTTAACTATCGAAGTTCCGGTTGGTACGATCGCTATTAATATCTCAACTAAGAATGAGATTGAGGTCACAAAAATTGGCGAAAAGGTTTTAATCGCTAAGGGCGGACATGGTGGACATGGTAATTTTCATTTTAGATCTTCTACTAATACCAGCCCGAAGGAGTTTCAAATTGGGACGCCTGGTGAAAAAATAAATTATAGACTCGAACTAAAATTAATTGCCGATGTGGGACTATTGGGCATGCCTAATGTTGGCAAGTCATCCTTAATTAATGAGCTGACCAGAGCTAAGAGTAAGGTTGCTAATTATGCTTTCACTACGCTTGAACCGCATCTCGGTTCTTATTATGGTCTTATTATCGCCGATATTCCGGGAATAATAGAAGGGGCATCTGCTGGCAAAGGTCTCGGTATAAAATTTTTAAAACACATAGAGAGAACGTCCGTTCTTTTCCACCTCATATCTGCTGAATCAGAAAATCCAATTACCGATTATGAAATAATGCGTGCCGAACTTGGTGCTTACAAGAAAGAATTGTTAAATAAAAAAGAATATCTTTTTATCTCAAAATCGGATATGGTTAAACCAGCCGATTTAAAGAAGATGATCGTAAAACTCAAAAAATTAAATAAAAATATACTCCCCTTATCCATCCACGACTGGGATAGTCTCGAAGAAGTACGAAAAATTCTCAATCAAATTCAAAAAGAAAAAACAGTGGCCTAGGCCACTGTTTTTAATAGTAGCCCCCTAGCCACCTCTAGGATAGATGATTCATCGACATCATCTCTGTTCATCCTGATAGATTGTCGCTTCATCTTTTCAATTAGAAAATCTATTGATTGCCACTGAATTTGACTTTCACTTTCTCTATCAATTCCTGTCTTTTTCTCTGGCTCAAATTTTATTAGATCAACTAAAAAATACAAGGTCGTCTTTTCTACGATAATACCCTTGTAAGGAAATTGACTTTTAATCGAGCCAACGTATGTTCGAAGCACTCCCTCTGCTCCAAATTCTTCCATTAATCCCCGCCTTAATGTAATTTCGAGAGATTCGTTGGGCTCAATAGTCTCTCTCATTAGAATATACATATCTTTAAAAACTGCTTCGTCTTTTCTTAATTGAATCTCTTTAAAATAGTGACAACAAACTTCATTCTTAGTATTCAAAAGAATCGCACCGACAGAAATGTGCCATGGATGATCTGCATTACCTTGAAAATAGTTTTTATTCATGAATTATTTATTAACATAAAACGTATAGGTTTTGTAGGTGGTGAAACTATTAAAAAATTGGGTTTTGAATCTTAACGCCTGCGGATCACTCCCTTCAAGGTCGCAAGTTTTATAGCCAGCATTTTTTATCCAAACTAGATCTTCATATAAAAGGACTACTCCCAAATCTTTAATCGAGTAATCATGGATGCCAATACTCGCCGACCATTCACTCGGATTATTCGGCGTCTCCCAGCCAGCATTAAATCCAGCCGGCTTACCGTCAACGATCATAACCCTAGAGTTTTTCGTACCACCAAAGTCATTATCTATCATGTCGTGGTAGCGATCAGGAAGAACCGTTATGCCCACTTTGGCACGGTTAGCAAACCAGCGATCGACTATACCGTGCAAATCTTTTTTGGGTAGCTTCGACGTTTCCACGATCTTGATCGTATGCTCACGAGTAGACTTATTAATAGCATTTCTTAGCTCTTTAAAATGACTGCCCGGCAATTTTGGATCCCAAGTAGTTATATCAACTACTGGCCAAACGATTTCATAGTCTAGCTTAAATTTGTCTCTATAATTCTTAAGCACAAAATCCTGCACAGCTTCACGGACATCAAGAAAATATATTGTCATGCCCCGATCTAAAACATAATCGCACAATTCTCTCAGAATCTTATCCTGCGCATTCGCCGGAGCAATAGGATCAGCTACAATTACATATTGATTGGCGTCCTTGCTTGTATAAAACCAAATGCCCGAGCCGTCTTCCCAAACAGCGAAGCTCGGATTACCCTCGCTCGAACAATTTTTTAACCAATCAAAATTGTGATCAGGCGAGTAACCAAATTTTTCTATCGCTAATTCGATTCGACTTCTTTCTAATTCTATATCATTGAGTATCTGCATAAAATTATTCTAACAAAATTATATAATTAAGAACAATTTTTCTTGTAATATTTTTTCAAAGGAATACTATTTAATTGTTCAACAATAATTTTCTAAATTAAAAATCTTATTTTAAAAATTTTCAAAATTAGAAATTAAGAATTAAAAGATATGCCCAACGGAGATGTAAAACAAAATGGATCAAGCGGAAACGGGAATGGTAATGGTCACTCTGAAAAACCAAAATATAAATTCCTATTTATAAGTTGGGAAAGTTTGAGTGGAGATTTGGCTTGGCAAATAAAAAAAGAAGGCCACGAAGTTAAATGCTACATAAGAGATCTCGGCGGAACTAATGTTTACGACGGCATCTTAGAGAAAGTAGATGATTGGAAATCTTTTGTGGATTGGGCTGACGTTATTGTCTTTGATGATATCTGGTTCGGCGACCAGGCTGATAAATTAAGAAAAGCCGGTAAGGCCGTAATCGGCGGTAGCTCCTATACCGATAGGCTAGAAGACGATCGAGAATTTGGGCAATCAGAGATGAAAAGGATGGGTATGAACATCTTGCCTCACTGGGATTTCAGTGATTACGATGAGGCCTTAAAGTTTATTTCTGAGAATCCAGGTCGGTATGTTTATAAACCATCTCTCGATGTTTCTTCCGACTGGAAAGGTCTATTGTTTATAGGCAAAGAGGAAGATGGCAGAGACCTACATCAGATTTTATCAAGCAATAAAGCTGTCTTGAGCAAAAAGATAAAATCTTTCCAATTGCAAAAGTATGCCTCTGGCGTTGAGGTTGGCTGTGCTGCATTTTTTAATGGTCAAGATTTCATAATGCCTTTAAATATCGCCTTCGAGCACAAAAGATTATTTCCTGGAGAGATTGGACCAATGACCGGCGAAATGGGTACTTCAATGTTCTGGTGTGGTCCAAATAATTTCTTCCGATCAACTCTTGAGAAGATGCTCGAACCATTACGCGCCTCTGGATATGTCGGATATATCGATATCAATTGCATAGTAAATGCACGCGGTATCTATCCATTGGAATTTACTTGCCGATTTGGCTATCCAACAATTTCTATCCAGCAAGAAGGCATATTAAATGATTGGGGAGAGTTCTTTTTTGCGATTGCCAATCACCGGCCCTACGAATTACGTACCAGAAAAGGATTTCAAGTTGGCGTTGTCGTAGCTACTCCACCATTCCCCTACGACGACAAATCTGAATTAGCAATTTACAATGATACTTCCATTTTATTTAAAAAACCGAACTACGAGGGCGTTCACTTGGGAGATGTAAAAATAGTTGATGGTGACTGGAAGATAGACGGCACATGCGGATATGATTTGGTTGTCACTGGATCGGGCACAACCATGGAAGACGCTCGTCGCATGGCCTATAATCGCATCGACAATATCATGATCCTAAATATGTTTTATCGTACAGATATCGGTGCCACCTGGGCTGAAGATCGAGATAAAATGCATAGTTGGGAATATATATATTAGTAATAACAAAAAGGTCGCCATCGGCGACCTTTTTGTTATTTATGGGGTGAGTGACGGGTCACGATCCCGCAACCTTCTGCGCCACAGGCAGACGCTCTACCAATTGAGCTACACTCACCATCCAACTTACATATTATACTTAAGTTTCACGATTAGTAAAATCTACTACATCAATAAGTTCATGAAAGCCTTTATCGCCAGAAAAAGATTCGCTGGAATCAATTTTTTTTCTTAAAGCTATAATTGCCTGATCATGGCTCATGTGGCTCCTTCTCCTAAAAGCGTCGTATACGTCCAATACGCAGATTAATTTCTCCACCCTATCAAATGCTAGATTTTCTCCAAAATATCTTGTAAACCTACCATCGCTGCCAATTATACCTTCGGGATTAATTCCTTGAATAAAATGATGACTTGCCGCAGCGACTACAGCCTCTGGCGGGACACCATCGCCACTGATTATTTGCAAAGTCCATTCAGCATGCATATCCCAAAATTTTCTCATTATCATTTCTGGGTCTAATCCCATACCCACGTAGATCCTAATTCTCTCTGCATAATCATTTGGGAAATACTTTTCCAAATATTTTGCTACGGAAAGCTTGTCTTCGCCGCCACCCCAATCCTTGCTATCAATTGAATATATGGCCACAATAAGCTTTTGTTGAACTAGATTAGCCGCTCTGAAGCCTGTCTTACCTATATCTGAGAATATCGTACCTATAACAACTGCCCTCTCCTCTCGTTCTAGCCAACTCGCTTCTGGTTTATTTTTTCGATACCAGTCAAAAACTGCTCTGGCTAAGTGTATGGCATTGTGCTCATCTTCAACTACTTTAGTAGATTGATCCAGCAACGCCAACCGACTAACTATGTCCGGCCTGATCTTTTCTATGTCCAGTCCTATCTCTCTCAATCTAACAGACATCCTTTCAAATTCTTCTGGATCAATATGGGACTCACTGGGTTGTTCTTGTTGTTCTTTAGTTGACATATTTTGTTGAATTTAATCGAATTGTAGTAATATTTTGTGTAAATAATTTATTAGTCTATTTGAGCAAATAAGACAACATAATTTTTACCATACGCTTTGGCACATTTAGGACAGGTAGTGTACGAGAAATATAACTTTTTTATGTCGATGCCCTTAGCTTTGACATATTCGTCCATCTCTTTAGCCCATTTGCCAGCATTTTGATACAGCCCTTCAAATACTTTCGTAAGAAATGTTCCGGAGATTGTAGTCATATGCGCTCCTGATACATCCCTAGAAACATCAATATAAATATCTGCACCCCAAAGAGACTTCTCGTCTGTTAACATTAACTGATACGGCGATTTGGCGCCAGCTTTTTCGATAAGGTCCAAATTCTTGATAATCTTCACTCCCATATTAATTGGCACGTGCATAAAACTAGTAACATGGTCTTTTACAAAAAGTTTATCTTCCCATGTTATCTCCTTGTCTTGCCACGGTTCAGGATTAAATGGTTCGCAACAGCCCGTTGATTGTATTACTTCTTTATTAATCATATGTGAGTTTAATCACCAAACAAAAGGAATTAGTCTCTTAATCTTACAGGAATATTCCCTATAATCAAAAAATGATTCATTCATTAGCTTTTCTTCTATCCAAATTCTTAATAGTAAAGCTGTCAAACCAAGAAGAACTGCCATGTAGGCAACAATCGTCCCTACAGCAAGAGCGAATCCAAGCATGGATATAAAAAATCCTAGGTATATGGGATGCCTAACTATGTTATAAGGTCCACTTTTTATAAGCTTATGGCCTTCTTTTTGTGTAGCAACTATTCCCGACCAATTTTTACCCAATGTAAATCCTGCCCAAATAGCAAAACTGGCGCCAAGCAAGCACAGAAGAATTCCTATTATTCCCAAGAACTTATTCTGCGGTGTTATATGATAGGGCCAAATTCTAGAAAAATAAGGAGAGAAAAGAAAAAAATAACCAAGATACAGTAACAGAGTTGTAAATACATATTTACTCCAAAGAGGCCTTCTTAAAGTTTTTTTATTACTAATTCTTCCTAACATCCAGACAACGAACATGGTTATCCAAATTACATAGGCAATGAGAGTATAAATAGAAAATAACATATGATTTTGACTTGTCTATACCAGATTATATCAGTCGACTGTGTAGGAACGATTGACAAATTATTACGTTGGAACTATATCAGTATTTGATAAAAAATATATCATTTATGCTGTTATTGCTGCGAGAACAATAGCAGAAATTATTGACATAACTAAGCCGATTTTTTGATGGAATCTGATTTTCTCCTTATTTATTGTCAGTCCCAATACAACGGCTATGATGATATAACTTTCCGATAAGGCAACGATAATTCCTATCGGAGCAAGACTCATGGCAAAAGCGAATGCTACCCAAGCTATTTTATCCAACAAAGACATTTGTAAAAGTATTTTTCTGTTGAGAATAAAGTCTTTAATCGTTACTCTAATTTTGCCTTGCAAAAGTAAAATTATTGCCAATACACTAGCCATAAATATATCCGCGATGAAGTTCGCCATTATTGGATCACTTAACCTCGAACTCCAACCCATAAGGAAATTGGCACCACCCATTATAATAGCTGCGATGAGTGCGATAAGCGTACCTTTTTCTAGAATTAATTTTCGAAGTTCAATTTTATTTTTTAAAGACACGAGTGCTAATCCGAACAACAACGATATTATTAAAACGATTCTTTCTAGATTAATTGTCTCTTTCAAAATAATGAGAGCCAATAATGCAGATACGGGAACCTCAAATGACCAAATCGGTTCTACGACGGATAGCTTACCCACCCTTAGGGCCTCGAAGTCTAGAATGGCAGCGATAAATAGAACTACGCACAATATGCCTAAAACAGCTAATGTCTGGTGAGATCCAGTAAATAATGCCGGTAGTTTCTTATATACAAAAGGAGATAGTACAATAGATCCAAATAGCGTCATGCAAAATAGTGCTTCAATGTCTCCAATTCTCCTTGCAGATTTCTGGATAAAAAAATCGCCTATACCCCACGCAAGCATTGCAATAAATGCTAATCCAACTCCTAAATTAGTTATATCCATAATTTAATTATGAACCGGTCTTATCACTTATCCAGAGTATTAAACACGTCTGTATTTAATACTCTGCTTATCTTGACTCGCTTCGCTTGTCGGGCTGCCGAGATTCGAACTCGGACTAAAACGACCCAAACGTCTCGTGCTACCGTTACACTACAGCCCGCTATGTATACCTACTTAACTTTTATATTTTACACTATTTTGTATTTATTTCAACAAAAACTGGCATGAATTGACTAACACTGTACTCTGGTACATAATACGATTAAGCTCTTTTAAAACGAGGGACCATGACACACTCCACGAATGGCGACTCGGGTCAGTCTAACTTCAGTCAGAACGGCGGATTAACTTTGGTGCCTATGCCTGGCTTTGAAGGCTTAGCTGATAGCATAAAAAGCATTATAGAGTCTAAGCCACGATCTACTAAAATAGACATTGCAACCCCAATCATCTCTTCTAGACCAAGTGGAGAACCTTTTGTTATTCTTCAGAAAGATCATATTGGTGGTCACGACTGTATGATTCTGACTAGTGGTCCGGGAACACGAGAAAAACTGGTTGATACGATGTTGGTTCTTGGTTATCTTGTCGGACGAAAAGCTAGACGCATTAATTTAATATCCGGATACCTGCCACTCTCACGCTCAGATAAAGACGAAGGAACGACTGAATTAGCATTATTGCCGATGATTATTTCATGGCTTGTGAGTGCTTCCTTTGGAGAATTGCGTCGCATCGTGTCATGTAATCTGCATTCACCTCAAAGTGTTATGGCCGGCCGGCCTGGATTTATCACGGAGATATCAATGGTTCGTCGTGTTTTAAAAAGAGCTCTGATAGATGTTCGAAGCTTATTTCCTGATAAGTTGGTTACACTATTATTACCAGACGAGAATGCACAAAAACGTTTTGAGCTAGAGATCGCACGAGTTAAGAAAGAAACTGGTGTAGAATTTTCGATTATCTGTGCTCAAAAAAGGCACCTAGGTGACAAAACAAAGATTGTTGGCCTAAGTGGTGACGTGGATCATATCAATGGTTCGATAATAATTAGCCTCGACGATGAGGTATCCACCCTAGGGACAACGGTTGAAGCTATCAGTTTCATACGCGAAAAATATGTCTTTGGCGAATTCTTAGCCGTTGCCGTACACGGAGTATTGAGCGGTTCGGCAACAGAGATTCTCGATGACGTAAATAGCCCTATTAGCAAATTATATCTAACTGATACTATTCCATTGCACAATCGGCCGAGAGTAGCTCGACTTATTGAGAATAAAAGAATAATTGTTGTATCTTGGGAAAATGATCTGGCTGAAGTTATAGATCATTTACACTGGGATGAATCGATTCGAGAGATACGATAAACCGCGCAAAGCGCGGTTTTTTAAAATCTTTACTACTTTATAATTATGAACTCTTTATATTATTAGAGGCCCATCTGCCTTCCTCGTTGGTAAGTCGATTCATATACTTCCTCCATAATAAAGGTTTTCGTAGAAGACTATTAAGAAGAGCTACATCCCTTCTCTTTACGGCATTAATAAACAATTGCCCTAATTCCTCCGAAGCATCGAGTAGTCTTAAGGGCATAGAAAGCTTTCCTAGAAAATAGAACTTTTATCAAAATACCACTCTAAATGAATGTGTCAATAAAAAGACAAAGCCCGTCGCGAGTGACAGGCTATTGCCCTACTCGCAACGGGTATTAGTGTTTCCGCCGAGAAGCCTCGAATGCGTCTCGAACGGAATCGAACATGGTCACCTTCTTGTGCTCGGCCTGAACGACTTTCTCGTCATGATCTTGATTGACCACGCGTGAAGTATCAATCAGGCCACTGATTCGGCTGGGACGACCTCGTACGAGACGATGTCGCCTATGGCTCATTCGGCCACCACCGATGATCATGACACCCCCCTACTGATTCTGGTGCCATTCGCCGCCGATCAAGAGCATCCAGGAATGCTTGTTGACGTTCCTGGTGACCGATCCGATCAGCGAGAGGTCGCTCCGAATATTCTTCGTGTACGACACCCTTGGAAGCGCATTCCACGGATCGTTGAGAAAATTCAACGCTCCATAGCTGAACCCCAGCGGCCCTACCGACAATTGGACAATCGCCAGATAACCAAGCTTCAGCTTTTCGGTGTTCGGTCTATCATCATTTTTCCAGGTAGTGGGCTCCCACTGTCCGAAGAAGAAACAGGGCCAATGAAGTGTACTGAACGAAACCTTCTGCCCCCCAATATTGCCCAGAGGCATATCGACAGTCAGAAATGGCCCAGCCCAGGGCGCCCCCTGTTGAAAGCCAGCCGAAGCCGCCACGAACACATCGGCCTGCCCGAGCTTGTACTTGGGCCCGAACAGGACCCACGACTGTTCCTGCTGGAGAGCGATCTCCAGCGTTCGGCGATTCCCGTCCTTGAGCCGGAAGATCGCCGTGATCCCCGTCGCAAGGGCATCCTCGCCTCCAGAAACGTTGATGAAGTCCCACTTGAACCCACCACCAGTGGCGGTGGATGTGGCCGGCGCCTGCTGGGCGTACGCCGGCAGTGCGACCACGACGAGAGCGACAACAAACAACGCGATTCGATGCTTCATGGTATCCTTTCCTCCCTGTTAACGAACTGTCAGATACTTTAATTATATCATGGTTTTGTGGTCGTTGTCAAATTAAAAAATTGAGTGTGGAGGTACAATTTCTATGGTACTTGCTAAATATATCTTTTACATAATGATACTTTTGTTATAATATACATCAGTTATAGTATTAAAGGTGGGCAAATATGCCCCCGTAGCTTAATGGATAAAGCAGGACTCTTCTAAGGTCTTGATGGGGGTTCGATTCCCTCCGGGGGTACCACGAAATAAAACAAAACAGTCCGATATGGATTGTTTTGTTTTATTTATGTTCCTACGGAACAGGAATCGAACGATCCCGCTTTGCGTAATATGTTCTGCCGAATTTTTTAACCTGCCTGCCGGCAGGCAGACCTCCTCGACGGAGCTCGGACTAAAATTCGGGGTTGGAATGAAGCAGTTCATTCCAACCGCCTCCGGGGGGTACTAACAGCGCTGCTATACGAGATGTTGACAAATACCACGAAAGTGGTATTTTAGGTTCGGTTCCTTCGGAGATAAGCTGTGTCAACAAAAAAGGAATTACTAGCCGAAAACAAGCGCCTCAAGCGAAAACTCAAAAAACGAAAAACTTCGATGCGTCCCCCTTCCGAAGATGAAATTCGGGATGAAGCGCGAAGACTTCAGGGAGAACGAGAATATCATGAGATTTATATGGATCGCCTACGCCGGGGCCGTTGCGGACGTTGTAACAGCGTACGCTGTGTTTGCGAATAGCAAGTAATTTCGAATCCAGCAAGCCTCTCGTCCTTTATGGTCTGAGGCTTTTTTAATTTTAGAGTAGTACTAACGACACTATTATACTCATGTTGACATATACTGTTATCGCGTTACCATGTTTCTGTTCTTTGAAAGAGCTTAAACATGGACAACGTATGCAGTGTTTGCGACTGTTTTCCCTGTATGTGTGGGTCACACGATTATCCATCGGATGTTTGTCGAAGTTGTGATTGTAACCCGTGTATCTGCCGTCAAAATGATTTTTCAAGTCCTATCGAGCACGAGAGACGGCAACAGGCAGAGATTAGTGGAGATGATGATACATCTTCTTGGTAGACTTTAATTACTTGCCGACCAGCGTCGGCTTTTTCATTCCAAACAGGTTCTGACTTCATACATCCGGCATTACGGATAAATACAAAAAACGCCAAGGCATAAAGCCTTGGCAGAAATTATTATAAAATATTTACACCTTAATAGGGTCTACCGGATATGACATAGGTAAAGTCATCGCCCAGTTTTTTGGTTCCGACTGCGGCAAAGGGCGTATCTACGATTCCATCAGGACCAGCTGACAAACATACAGTATTATAGGGCCATCTAACACTAGGATTACCCAGAAAGATACTGTTAACCATATAATGATTGCCCCAAGGATCTGGCCCTACTGCCGAAAGATATGCCCCCCTCCAGCCCATGCCCATAGACGGGCCGTAACCCACATGTGCCATATCTTGATAAGGATAGGCATTTAGGATTCTACCTGACGGCCGATCTTCGACAAGATGATGCTCAAGCATATCTACGGTCTCGTCAACGCCATAAGCAGATGCCCAGCCGATTGTAGTCTGCCGAGTAACCACATACTTTTCAACTCTCTGCTCGATATCACTATGAATTTGTCGATCAGCAATAGACACCAACGACAGGTTGCCACAAATCTCCGGGATTATAAACGTATAAGCCGACTTAAGTGTTTTGACCCGAAATATGAATGCGTCCAGATTTTCACCAGACCACTGAACATTGTAGAGCAAATCCGCAGTACGATTATTCATTCCAGTCTGTGATCGATATACCATCCATAACATTTTAAGACCCGGGCCCATAACGCACCGCGTTGCGTTATTATCTAGCAACTCCACATCGTCACATAATCTGGGACGACTATCGGTTACCGCAATCTTTGCTAGAGCGTTAATAACAGATTCGGGAGAATCCACTCCAGCCCTAGTCAACAGTACTTGCAAATCCGAAGCATACGTATTTGCCATTAAACGCAGATCGGCACCGGATCGTATTTTGGATGTAAAGGCCGTCGCACCACCAAGATGAGTTGCAATATTCCAATGGACATCAGAGGCCATACCACGATGAACATAATCGCTGAAACTATATGAAGCCACTTGCCTGATTACGGAAGTACTATAATCTAAACTGTAGCTAAATAATTCCGCACCTTCTCCGCGAACTCGAATCGCATGGCCCTCACTGAACAGAAGATTGACTCGATTATCAATCGTACAAGGAAAACGACCATCTAATCTTACGCAGGCTCCGGTATCAACGATCATTCGTGCCAGCGATACGCCAATAGCCTCACAGTCTTCCTTGACCTTGACGACACGAGCATCATCAACATAGCTCATCACAGTTGGAGCCATAACACTAGCTAAAACCATTAATGTAATTAATATGATTGTTGCCTCAATAAGCGATAAACCACGTTCATTACTCAGGTTACTTTTGCGTCTCATGTTCTACTCCCTAGTTTTCAACGAGCACAAGCCTTCGCCAAGTGAACCACTTTGTCAACTCTATGTCAAGGTATGTAGTTTTAGACAATAATGCCGGTATAATTAAAATTTCAATTTTTATACGTTTGTTTGACAAATACTATGTAGATGATATTTTAGCCATATGTTCTTTAAGGAAATATGATGGCCAGCTTCAAAAGAATTATCAGAAGTAAATTCTATAAATTGCCATCAAATATTAAAAAGGGGTTATTAAGAGCCACTCTTACGAGCGGATATATGAAGAAATTTGTACGTGCTTTGCCCGAGTCCCCAACTATTGTTGCTTTTTCAAATAAACAAGTAGTTGGCTGGTCATCGGTTTTTATCGCAAATGGTGAATACCTGGTAAGCACATACGTGAATCAACGATATCGGCACAAAGGAGTGGGAACTCGTTTGATTGAATTAATGCTAGCGATCTATCCCAATATAATATTGTGCCAATGGAATTCAGAGACCGAGGCTTTATTCTTGTCATTGAGAAAAAAACATGGCGATAAAATAGAAGTTAGAGATTGGTGGAGATGGGTCGCTAGATATCGAAAGATGATCAACGAATTATCGAAATAATTGACAGAACACCGCCAAAATGGTACTCTGTTTTTAGTTCTTTAACAGGTGGCAACTATGGAAGTATTCTGGCGCAATAAACACAAAAGAGCTGAAATCTTAGATGCAATTGAAAAAGATGCTGCGATTCGCTTGGGCAATACTGATCCGGAGTCGGGCATCCTCATCGGTAATAGCCATGTTTTTGTGAATCCCCCAGATTATGGTATTGATGGTTATTCACTAACTGTCAATGATTTAAGAGTTATGCTTAGGATGCTAGAAGCACCAATTATCTGTGACGGATGTAATGTCAAACCACCATTTGAACACAGATGCCACGGAAATAGATCCGTCATCGCTGGTGAGCACACCGGACAGACATGCGAGTGTAAAGATTGTCACTTGGCAACCGGATCTTCATTGGAAGTACCTCTAGTCGATTAACATCGACTTTTTTAATATTTAAAACTTTAACGTCCCTTATTACATTCGGCTTTTTTCTTGCTTTATATAGCATTTATTGATTTAATTTCCGTATGCCAATTTTGAATATAAGGAAAACAAGAAATGGGAAAGGAATCTTTACCGCTAAATCATTTAAATCTGGTCGGATTATTTATGAAATAAAAGGCAATTTGATTAGAGCAGAGAAAGTAATGGAATTATGGAAAACAAATCCGAGAAAGACAGAAAACATGTTTCGTTATTGCCCTACTAGATATTTAAGTCCCGAAGGAGAATTGGGCGACTATTCCAATCACTCATGTAATCCCAATGCCGGAATCATCAAGAAACAGGGTAGATTATTTTGGATTGCCATTAAAGACATACGTAAGAATGAGGAAATTTTAATAGATTATTCTACTATTTTAGGAGCAGATGATATCTGGATCATGAAATGCAATTGCGGAGAGAACGAATGCAGAAAGATAGTAAAAAGGATAGACAAGATACCAAAGAAAGTTTTTGTTAGATACAAAGGGCTTGGTATTATACCGAAATATATTTTGAAAACGATGGAATAATCTGGTAATATGACTATATTAATAAAGTTTCGGCAGGCTTGTCCGCCATAGCTTTAACAAAGGCGGGTATCGTATAATGGTTATTACGACAGTTTTCCAAACTGTGAATAGGGGTTCGATTCCCCTTACCCGCTCCAAGAAAATAACTAAGAGAAATCAAGGTTATTTTTGGTTACGGGATAAGAGAATTAGAACCTGCTATTAAAATCCTTTATATTTTTTGAGAACCTTCTTATCTTTAATATCTATCCACAGCTCATTGGTCTTTGGGTCATAAAGCAATCGCCACCAGTTTGACGTGTCGACATCTACAACTCTTTCTAGTTTGATATGCATATTTTCTAGTTCTATTTCGTCTCCTCGTCCGAACCAACTTCGGATACCCTTAGATACTATTGCAGATGCTTTTTGTGTCCCCATTTCTCTTAATGCTTTCTCTTGTTCAAACGTTAGGAAAGAACCTGCTTTGTTTGGCTGAATGTGAAATGCTTGAGATTTTCCTTCGGGTGTTCTGGTAATGATACAGTGACAAGGAACATGCCACCCACTCATTAGAACCTTATCTTCAGTTACTTCACTTAAATTATCTTGTCTGGCAACGAGATGTTCTCTAGATTTGAGATATTCGTTAAACTCTGGTGACTCGTCAGCCGTATATAGTATTTGCTCAATTAGAAATGGGTCTTTTTTACCTTCAGATTCTAGTTTTTCTTTGCTCATAATCACAATATAACATAGTGCTTCCGTTTTTTGTACTAATTGATTCTAAACGACTCTAATGTTAAACTCGATATAAAAAACGAGTCAGTAGCGAACTCCCAATAGGTTCTAACGTCATTCACTATCCCGCTCAAAATTTTCTATGAAAATTTTGAGCGAGGCTCGCCCCAGCTTTGCTGGGCGGCCCGCTCCAGTAAACCAAAAGTCCCCGTACGGGGACTTTTGGTTTAAGTAATTAATCTAACAATTTATCTTTTTTCAGCCCTCAAAAGCAGTGCACCATCATCAGTTAATGCTAGAAAGACAAGTCTACCAGCCGCATTAGTTAAAATGGGTATTTCCAGAGACGCCTGGACCCCTTTTGATAGCCGAACCTCTTTCTCCATCAAATGTGCAAGATATCTAAATGCTCCTACACTCATTTTGTTGGCCATTCGCAAAAGAAATCCATCACTATTCCCACTCATAGCAGAGTCCATACTGTCAAAAATATTTTCAATTATTGACAGCATGTCCCTTTTTACAGCTTCGACACTTCCGCTGACACCATGTTCTATATTTTGAATATCCGCTTGAGTTCGTTCTATAAGCTCCTTGTTCCCAAGATTTTCTGCAATTTTTAATTTCAAATTTGCGGCTATTCTTCTAAGCTCATAGGATTCAAGCTCAACGTCCCTCTCAAGCTGTGCTTCGACTTGCATTTTGTCCATCTCTGCTGGAACTGGAGCCGACTCTCCTGCCTGAACCGAAGAGCTGTCCACTGCTATTGAATTATCGCCACCGCTTTCTGTAGTCATTTTTGTTATAATCATCATAACTTTATTAATAGCTTGATCTATTAATAAAGAATACAAAGATTGATTAAGAATTGCACGATATGATAATCATATACCCACCACTTCAAGAAATCAAGAACTTAACACAAAATATTTTTATCTAGGGAAGCACACTATAGGAACCCAAAAGTCCCCGTACGGGGACTTTTGGTTTAAGTAATTAAGTATCTTGGATCCAAAATACCTCGATTACATTATAGCTTCTTTCAAAAGCTTACCTGGAGTAAATCTTGGCTTCTTTGAGGCCTTGATGTGAATTTTCTCTCCAGTTCTCGGGTTGACACCTTCTCTAGCTTTACGGTCGGCAACTTTGAAAATACCGAAACCGGTAATGTTAACTTTATCACCAGTTCTTAATACTTTCGTGATTTCCTCTGTAAAAGCATCGATCCATTCCAAAGACTGCTTCTTTGAAACGCCCAATTTCTCTGCTAATTTTTCAGCTAATTGACTCTTTTTGATTGGCATATGTCCACCTCCTTTCTCTTGTTATTAATCTTATACTCAAAATAATAGCATAAATACTAGATTTTTTGAATAGGGCCTATCTGGCATACTCGATTGCCCTTGTTTCTCTGATAACATTAACTTTGATTTCTCCTGGATATTTCATCTCGTCCTCTATTTTTTTGGCTATATCCTTGGCTAATTTGATGGCCCCAAGGTCATCAATGCGCATAGGTGTAACGAATATTCTAAGCTCTCTACCGGCCTGAACAGCATAAGACTTATCAACTCCCTCAAAAGAGCTAGCAATTCTCTCGAGTTCTTCTAAGCGTTTTAAATATATCTCAACAGTGTCCTTTCTGGCGCCTGGTCTGGCTCCAGAAATAGCATCAGCAGCCTGCACAATCCTAGATTCAATACTAGCGTAAGGATATTCCTCATGATGAGCTTCCATAGCACCAATTACTTTGGCATCAACACCAAATTTCTGTAAAATCTTCCGGCCTATCTCTACATGAGTACCCTGAACTTCATGATCAACTGCTTTTCCAATGTCATGGAATAGGGCACCCTTTTTCGCAACCGAAACGTCGGCACCTAATTCTGATGCAAGCATCGTAGCGATGTGAGACATCTCGATTGAATGTAATAATACATTTTGTCCGTAGCTAGTCCTAAACGCCAATCTTCCAAGAAGATAAGTCAATTTCGGATCCCCGGCGCTAACACCAGTTTCAAACAAAGCCGCCTCCCCTGCTTCTTTAATTTTTTCGTTAATTTCGTTTTTGGCTTTTTCTACCATCTCCTCAATCTTGGCGGGATGGATCCTACCATCGGCAATTAATTTTTCTATGGCTAAACGAGCTACTTGTCTTCTGACCGGATCAAATCCAGAAATAACTAAAGCTTCAGGAGTATCATCAATAATGACATCTACGCCCGTGAGTCTTTCTATTGTTTTAATATTTCTGCCCTCCTTACCTATAATTTTCCCTTTAACCTCATCAGATGGTAAATTAACAATTGTCGTTGTTGCATCCGCTATCTGGGAAGATGCGTAACGCTGGATTGTGGTAATCATCAGTTCGTGAGCCTTCTTATCTAGCTCGTCCCTATTGTCAATCTCCAATTTACGCATTCTATTGAATAATTCTTCTTTATATTCTCCTTCTATCTTATTTACCATTTCCTGTTTTGCGTCATCACGATTTAGCCCAGTTATTCTTTCTAGCTCTTTCAATTGCTTCTCTTTTTCTTGTTCTAAGTCAGCCTTGATCGTTGTCAATTCAATTGCTCTAGCTTTCAAAAAATCTCTCTCGGTTGTTAACTCCTTACCTTTAGTCTCAAGCTCGTCTTCCTTTTTAGTTAACAGATTCTCAATTCTAGCGAGCTGGGAACTGCGTTCTTTTTCTTCTTTCTTTGCTTCTTCTAAAATCGAAAGCGCCTTGTTTTTTGCTTCAAGGAGAAAGTCTTGAGATTTTGATTTAGCGTCAGAGAGGATCGTCTGAGCTCGGCCTTCGGCCGAGCTAATTCTGACAGTAGCGAGAATCTGTCGAGCTATATAACCTACTATCGCACCAAAAATCAAAGCTAAAACTGCCACTACGAGTGGGCTCATTCCTAAGATCATATAATTGTGTAGTTATGTCTGTAGTCATAATCATCTTTTGATGACATAAACCTCAGATTACAAAACTCAAAGTTTAATCAAATACGTGGTTATTATATCATTGTCTGCAAATATCCGCAACTATTGCCGGTATTTAAGTTGACAATTACATAAAGTCCATGTAATATATTAGCAGTTCTTTTCTACCGCTAATTGGAGGGGTCGTCATGGGATGTCTAACATTAGTAGGCGTGCTTTCAACGTGTGTTGTTGCTATTTGGCTTCCTCGTTTTATATTGGCCATCGTTGGAGGAATTGTACTGTCATTTAATCCCGGAATAATCATTATCCTTGCAATTATTGGATTTATAGTTGATCTATGGTTTCTAGAAGTATAATCAGCGGCTTTGAGCCGCTTTTTTAATTTGGTATACTGAGATAAATGAAACCTGTTGTATTATGTATTCTTGATGGTTGGGGTTTTTCTAAACAAAAGCTAGGCAACGCCATAGCCAACGCCCAGACACCTAGCATAGATTTCATTAAGTCCAACTACCCATCAGTTCTTCTTCAGGCCTCTGGTCAAGCAGTGGGTTTATCGTGGGGTGAATCGGGCAACAGCGAAGTTGGCCATTTAACTCTTGGATCGGGCCGTATAATATTTCAGTATCTTAGTCGTATTCATCAGGCTATTGAAAATGGGAAATTTTTTGATAATCCCGAGCTTCTTAGGGCAATAGGCCACGCTAAAATAAATCGCTCTCGATTGCATCTAATTGGTCTTTTAACATCTAGCTCAGTCCATGCTCATCTTGATCATATTCTAGCCCTAATCGATCTGGCTAAACGGAATGGGCTTACTGATGTATATTTGCACCTATTTACTGATGGCAAAGATTCTTCTCAAAAAGAAGCTCCGTTTATATACAAGAAAATCGATGATTTTATGAAAGTATCTAATGTTGGCAAATTAGCAACCGTTATCGGACGAGATATTGCCATGGACAGGAATAACAATTGGGATCTGACAAAGCAAACCTATAATCTAATGGTTGAAGGCCAAGGCGAAAAAACCCAGGATATTTATAAAACCCTGGAAGATAAATACGCCCAAGGATTTACTGATATCAATATGCCAGCCATAGTGGCTGACCCTGACGGTACTATTAGAAATGATGATGCTATTATATTTTTCAACTTCAGAGAAGATCGTATGAAGCAGATTACCGAAGCATTTACTTCCGCTAATTTTGATAAATTTGAAAGAAATAATTTTCCCAATCTTCTCGTTATCTGCATGACTCAATATTTGGAAAATGCCGGACTAAATATAGCCTTTCTGCCATCAGAGATAAGTAATTGCTTAGCCGAAACCATAAGCAAAGCTAACTTAAAACAACTTCACATTACCGAGACCGAGAAATACGCTCATGTCACTTTCTTTTTCAATGCTCTTAAGCAGACTCCCTTCGACGGCGAAGATGATGTATTGATAAAATCGGAACGAGATGCCACGATTGATCCAGCCATGAAGGCGAGAGAGATACTTACGGAAACTACAACTCGTATAAATAAAGACGACTATAGTTTTGTGCTTGTAAACTTTGCCAATGCCGATATGCTGGCCCACATGGGCAATTTTGAAAATGTAGTTAAAGGAATCGGGATACTGGACGCAGAAATAGATAAACTAAGAAGAGCCGTCTTGGCTAAAGATGGTTATCTTATTATCACTTCCGATCATGGTAATGCCGAATCCTTAACATACAGAGGCACTGGTACTCCAGAAACTAGGCATAATCCCAATCCAGTTCCGCTCTACTTTGTTACTAAAGAAGCAGAGCGAACACGCACAGAAGAAGAAATTAAATATTCAACCGATCAAGCGCAGGGCTTTCTTTCTGATGTTGCCCCAACAATCCTTGAACTCCTTCAAATAGCTAAACCGTCTGAAATGACCGGTGACTCTCTTCTCGAATACCTTAAATAGTTATCCACAGAAATTACAAAGGCAGCCATTGCGCAATGGCTGCCTTTGTAATTTGGCCTAGTGGGCTAATTATTTAATAACACCACCGCCAAGAAGACGTTGGCCACGGTAAAAAACAGCTGATTGGCCTGAGGTTATGGCCGATGCAGGTTTTATGAATTTCAGATTACCATTTTTAGACAAAACTGCTTTTATTGATTTCGTTCTATATCTTATCTTCACATCTATCTTAGCTGGAAATATTGGAGCTTCATTAATCCAACTTAATTTTTCAATTGTACATTCCGTACTATATAGTTCCGTCTCCTTGCCTACGTAAATAATATTTTTCTTAAAATCCTTAGAAATAACATAGTATGGCCCTCCGCCAAGTTTTATATTTAATCCATGTCTCTGGCCAATGGTGTAATAAAACGCTCCGTCATGTTCGCCAATAATTTTACGGTCGCATAATATTTTGCCCTTCTTCGGTTTTATATATGTTTTCAAAAATTGTTTTACGTCCAGTGGGCCGATGAAACAAACTCCTTGGCTGTCTTTCTTCTTAGCATTGGGTAGCTTAAATTTCTTAGCCAATTTTCTAATTTCTGGCTTTATGTAATCCCCTATCGGAAATAGACATTTTTTAATTTGTTTTTCTCTGAGCGTCCATAGAAAATATGATTGATCTTTATTGTCATCTTTGGCCTGATACAATTTATTCCCCTTCTTGATTATATAGTGACCAGTTGCAATATAATCAACTCCTTCGGTCACGGCTTTTTCAAAAAATAGACCGAATTTGATCTCCTTATTGCACATAACGTCCGGATTTGGAGTCCGGCCGGCCCTATATTCATGAATCATATAAGAAACAACTTCTTTCTCGTATTCTTTTGAAAAGTCCCATGTTTTAAATGGTATATCTAAAGCCACAGCCACCCGCATGGCATCTTCGCGCTCTTGCTTCCAAATACAGGGCATATTCCGACCCGTTGGCGACCATTGCTTCATAAAGACGGCGACAACCTCGTAGCCCTCCTTTTTCAACAATGCGGCGGCCACGGAACTATCCACCCCACCCGACATGGCTACATATACAGCTCCTAGATTGTTCTTTTTTAATCTTGACATTATAGCCGAATAATTATACTATCTTGACAGTTGATTTACAAGATTCGGGAGAAAATCATGGCGACTGAGATTCTAAATTCTGTCTACTATTCACTGGTGAATATCGTTCACATTATTGTTTTGTTTCTTTTGCTTTCTGTTTATTGGAATGCCGGACTAGTATTTATGGAATCTATATCTATAGTCGTGGACAAAGGTATGGCTCGCAAAATTGTCTGGGGATGTTTTTGGCCAATCATACTATTTGTACTCTTTATCGCATTATTAGTGCTTATCGCGGTCATAACGGTTGGATTTATGATTTTTATTTTCTGTAAAATATTCGTGGATATATTCATGATTGCAATTGGCAATAAAAAACATATCGCATCAGATGTTAACATACGTACAATATTTAATGGGGGAGCGTTTAGCAGTTTCATGAGTATAGTCCAAAACTTCTAGGCCTGAAAACTGTCCAGACTCGCATAAGCGAGTCTTTTGTTTTACTATTAGGATATGCGTATAAATATAAAAGCCAAACCCTCGGCCAGAGAAAATAAAGTTGAGAAAATTGATGAGATTAATTATATTGTCTCGGTGAAAGAACCTCCAATTCAAGGCCAAGCCAATCAAGCTATAATAAAACTACTGGCAGAGTATTTTAATATCTCGTCAATCCGAGTAAAAATTGTTATTGGCCACACTTCAAGAAATAAAATCATAGAAATTACCTAAGGCAACATCATAAAAAGTCTGGCATAAAATTATGAAATTCTGCAACTACAAAACGTACTTCAGCATCATCCAGAAATGACAAAAACTACCAGCCAGAACGAATAAGTGGAATATCTCATGCATTCCGAACCAATGCTTGCGAGGTATGTATCTTTCCAGACCAAAGAATATTGTGCCTACAGTATAGAACAACCCACCAGTAAAAAGCCATGCTAATCCCCCGCTTGATAATGACTTAGCAAGTGGAGAAATAGCTACGATCGCGACCCAACCCATTAATATGTATAAAACCGCGGAAAGCCATGGCTTTATTTTTATCTCTAAAAATTTAATTAATATTCCGGCAATAGCTAGCCCCCAAATTATTCCAAAGATACTCCAGCCCCAGCCACCTCTCAGAACAACTAGGCAAATGGGTGTATAAGTACCCGCTATAAGCACGTAGATTAACGCATGGTCAAACTTTTGAAAAAGTTTCTTCTTGTTATTTTCAGAAGAGATGAAATGATAAATCGCACTCGCACCATAAAGTAAAACCAAGCTTATCCCATATATAGAAAATCCGACAACTTTCCAAGTATTGCCACGCAAAAATGCTAAAATTACAAGCACGATCAACCCAATAAACGAAAAGATTGCCCCTGCCAAATGGGATAAGCTACTGAAAGGCTCATTTTGTCTTAGTTCCCTAAATTCGTTCATAAGCATCTGGGTTGCTAGTCGTATTTTTGAAGAAAGCGAATTTTTGCTAGATAGCCCTTTGTTTCAGGCAATAACTTACCCGCCCAGTCGGGTAGATTCATGGCAATCGAAGCCTTGAGAGATTGATTAACACGCGATGGCGCACCGTTATAAGCAGCAGCCAAATACTCTTCTAATCTGGGATCATTGGCAATCTGCAAACCATGGGTTTTTATTAGTCCAGCAAGATTATAATCATAAAGCAGGATCGCCGCCATCATTGAATTCAAATGATCAGCCGCACCAGTTTTAAAATCGGAGATTATCTTAGCCTTAGGATATACTTTGGCAATTTCTTTGTATGTTCTTGGCGTATACTGAACCCAGCCACAGGCCGTCGCCGCGTTACAAGTTTCACCGAAAGCATATCCGTTATTAGCGGCTACAATAATCTTGACTCTTTCTGCTGTTTTTTGTGGATCTATTGTAAATTCTCCCAAGTCACTATGCTCGGTAATCGGAATCTTAGAAAAGAAATCTGCCCTCAGAACTGAAACGTCAGAAATATATCTATCTTTATAGGCACGTGAGTAAACGCCATTCTGGCGTAATTTCGCAAATGCATCTGATACCATTGTCCGAATATATTTATCACCAAGAGCAACCATTTCTGGAACATGATAATCTGCACTATAAGGTGCATAAACTATATAACGAATCTCGCTAATATTCTGATAGGTGGTGCTTTTCTTACCAGTTTTGGAGACAACGATTTTCGAAACTTTTTTTATTTCTTTCTCTGGCCACTTATTAAGCAGAACCATAGTATTAGCTGGTTGAATAACTTTATATTCAGTTGCCCAATAATTCCAACGAATTCCGTTTTGTCTTTCTACGATATCAATTTGATATCCCTGTGGAGCGACTAATGCCGCGCCTTTTTTGATTATTGTCACCTCGCTTAATGCCCCAGTGTTTTTATTTAAAAGTATCAACGCAATCTGCCTCTCAGCATCTTTGAATTTTTTATCTGATACGGTTATTTTTCCATTATTGATCGATATTCGTTTTTCAATATACTCTATATCTCTATCGCCCACGGCCAGAATAACATCTGCCAATAATGTTTTGGCTTTATTTATTTTATCTTCAAAATTCCACCCAACAATGCTAGGCGTAGCTACCGCACTACTGAGACTGAGATTTGCGGCTACATTTATTTGTCTAGTAGGAAGAATGCTCATTGCCCAGACGATTTTTATACAAATAAAAAGACTAGCTATTGCGAGAACTGAGATAATAAATTTTTTACTTTTTAATATCGTGATCATAGGTTTGCTTCAATCTCAGCTGCTTTTCTCTGAACCATATTAGCATAATTCACACATTTTGAGTTGGTGCTAATAGCACTACCACAAAAATATCGCTTTGAAGCGGCTATCTCTCCGGCCTTAGTTTTAGAATCGGCACCATCATGCGCAAGTTTTGAAGCCGCAGCAACAAATGCATCTTCAATACTCCATGGATTTGCCGGATTATGACCCGTAAGTCTAGTCACTTCATCTCTATACCCCATCCATGTGGATGGTATAAATTGAGCTGGACCCATAGCTCCACCCCAACCATATCCAGGCCAGCAAGAAATAACGGTTTGAAAGGGATCCTTGCCTAATCCCTCGGTAATCCTAAGAAATAAAGGAAGATCACGAGTCGGATTAATACCCCTAGCTGATACTTTACCCGTTACGATATGTTTTGAAGCACCACTTGTCGCATCTACGATAATACATTTACCAACATTAATTCCGAGCCCAGACTCCTGGTTTAATTCAGCTAAAAGATAAGCTGGGCGGATACCAGTTCGAATAGCCGCCAATTGTCCATATTTAACCGCCTCCTCGGCTGTAATTCCATTTTGAGCTAAGTATGTAATCTGCGATCTAATAGCTTCTATGTCCTTCTGGGATTTTTTTACCAGTTCTTGATATTTCGATTCCTGTCCTTTTGTCTCTTTTAAGAGTTTATTTATTGAAGACTTACTAGAATCCAGGTCATTTTTCGACATCTCTTGCATTGTCCTGGAACGCTCTAGCTCAGCTTTCTTATCTTCTAAGTCTGTTTTTTTGATCTCTAGATCATTTTTTAATGCCCTAATTGCGACTATGGAATCTTTTAAATTCTGCTGTGTTGTTTTAACGTTATTTAAAGCATTAAAAAAATCTGACAACGAAGCATTAGCAATTAATAATTCTGTTAAGGTAGTCTGATCGTTTTTATTAACCAGTTTTACGAATTGCGCCAGAGCTAATTTATGTTTTTCAATTTTATTTTCTGAGTCAGTAATTTGAACTTCTGCCGCACCTATCTCAAGGCCTGTTTTATTGATTGAAAGTGCTAAACTTCTTATTTCCAGTTGAATTTGGCTGATTTTAGCATTCATTTTAGAGATCTCGCTTTGAAGAGTTGTTGACTTAGTACGACTACTATCAATAACCGCCTGATATTCATCGATCTGCCTTTGAATTTCATCTATTTGTCTCTGTCTATCTAATATCTCACTCTGAGTATCGGCATAAATTGATTGAGATAGGGCAACAAAAAACAAGACTGCCATAATTCCAGCGCAAATTCCCCGTATAAATCTCGATTTTTTCATCATTGTCATTATATCATTTTATGAAAGCGGTGGATATTATTAGTGACTTTGACTAATTACTTATATATAATTGTGATAATGACTAATACGATAAGGTACTCCCTATTTAGCCTCGCGGTTGTTTTTTCTTTTTCATTCATGGGACTTGTCATTGCTGATGACTCAGAATCAGAGTGCCCAACCACTGGAAAATATACCGGCGAGCTTAGGAACGCAATGGATGCAACAATAACTGAAAATCCAAGTGTTGCAAATCTTCCAAACATAGAAGATGCAAGTGGGAAAAAAGAAAATGCGAAGATTTTTCTAGTATTAGTAGCGACAAAATTAAAATCAACAGGATTTAATGCAACTGCCGAAGTTCTAAATGGCAATGATAATCCTTCAACTGGAGATATAATAGCTTTATGGAAGGAAGGCGATGCAAAGATGGAAAGATATGATGCAATTCAAGGTGATCCTCAAAAGACAATAGGATCAGCTTCGCAGACTATCTTCGCTGGATTAATTCCTCTTAATTGTACGACAGATGGTGGTGGTAAGGGATGCAAGTGCGAGTCAAATGTTCAACCTATTGATGCTGGCTCTACCTTCACAGAACGTACCATCCCAGGAATCCCCGAAGGCTACATGGGCTTAGATCAGTTATTAGTATTCTTTCTCAATTGGTCAAAATATATTCTTGGTATTGCCGTATTTGTCATGATTTTCTTTGGTGGAGTTAAATGGTTCTTTTCTCAAGGTAATCCTAGTGAGATAAGTAAGGCTCAGGATATTATTAAAAATGCTGTCATAGGTGCCATTCTTCTTCTCTCTGCTTATTTAATTCTTTACACCGTGAATCCTGACCTAATTAGTGGATCTTTTACTTTGCCCGGTATTAAGACGGTGCCACCGACAAATAATCAATGAAAAAACATTATCTATTACTTAGTTTGGTTCTTGCCACTATTTTAATCAGCACTTCAGCAACCGCCGAGGATATTCCTTATGCAATACCGTCTTCTACGTGGGTACCATCGAAAACAAATAACGGTTGGTGGCCAGCTTTATCACCCGATGGTAAATATATTGCCTACGGTAATTGGGGAGAGAGCTGGGTTACTGACATAAGTACAGGACAAAATTGGGATTTTAGGAAGCCTATTGGATTACCTTCCGGAGCAAGATGCATTGCCGGACAATGGATACAATCCGATACGCTATCGTTTGTTTGTGAATTATCAAATAAGGACATGGCTAGATACGAAGTAAGTACTACTGATTGGATAGCACAACGCACCAGTGATAATCCTAACTTAGTCGCGGGAAATATGATCGTTGCTAGAGATGGTCACTGGGCATCATATTTGGCTACTACTCGAATAGTTAAGGACAGCGTAATTATTACCGATAATAAGCCTGGAGGAGCTTTGTCAATTAGCGAAGATATTCTTGTTCATGCTTGCGATAATAATAATACGTCAATATGCGTCTGGGAAGGAGAGAGCTTGGTTACCACCTATGATACTGCGACCCCATTGCATACCATGGATACTAGAGATGGGTATATTGTCTATGGAGGCTATGGACCAATACATGGCATTACTCCCGATGGACAAGATGTTGATCTTACGGCAACTGCCTGGCAAACTGAATATATCCCTCAGATCGTCATGAAAGATGGCGAACCATGGATCGCAAGCTCAACTTGCACGCCAGCTCCCGAAGAGTGTTTTACACTAATTCGACCGTGGGGCGAAAGAAAAGGAATCGCAGTTAGCGGAAATGGTGGACCGGCCTCAATGAGCGTCATTTATTCCAACAATAATTTTATTGTTGCCTATGCTACCGACCAGGGCAGACTCAGTGTTCAAACTATTCCTGCCGATTCGGAGCGAGTAGATTTATGCGGGGAGGCGTGTAACGATACCGGGGACACAACTGAAACCATTATTACCGGTGGGCGGTCTTTCTCTCCTCGTACCATCCCAGGAATCCCCGAAGGCTACATGGGCTTAGATCAGTTATTAGTATTCTTTCTCAATTGGTCAAAATATATTCTTGGTATTGCCGTATTTGTCATGATTTTCTTTGGTGGAGTTAAATGGTTCTTTTCTCAAGGTAATCCTAGTGAGATAAGTAAGGCTCAGGATATTATTAAAAATGCTGTCATAGGTGCCATTCTTCTTCTCTCTGCTTATTTAATTCTTTACACCGTGAATCCTGACCTAATTAGTGGATCTTTTACTTTGCCCGGTATTAAGACGGTGCCACCGACAAATAATGCACCCGGTGGAACAGGTACTACTAATAGTTGCCAAGACCTACGAGTATTGGCGTCTCAAAACAACGAGCCCTATCCTCGGAAAAACTCCGCCGAAGTTGATACTTTAATTGCTGACATCAAATCGAAATTATCAGGAGTAAACGTTGGAAGAATATATACGTTTGATGAGAGTTACGAATATTGCAATTACACACGCGGCAATAGACTTTGTGGAAAATGTAGTCATGCTGTAAACTCATGCCACTATGGCGGTAGAACCGGAAAGGATGGCGCGTTGGCCATAGATTTCGCCGCCAGAGGATCCGTAGGAGACAGGATTATCAGCGCCGCCATGGCAAGTGGGGCAAAAGATGCTCGTTGCGAAAACAGTAGCGGTGTAAAAGTTAGTTGCTCAAGTTCTTCTGCAACTCATGTTCATGTCACGTCTAAAAGTTGCGATTCTAACTAATTATTATGGCCTATTTCGCTGGACTGCTAGTATTACTAGTAATTGTATTTACCACGCTATCTGGTGATATTTTATCGCCCTCAAAAAATATTAATAGTCTAAAGGCGAAAATTACCGAGTTCATGGACCCCAAAACGGATAAAGAGATCGCCACTGAAAAATTATCATCCGACATTGATTCGATTATTACACTTATTGGCGAGACCACTCCTGATATTCTGAAATCTTCAAACATATCAGAAAAGAATAAGACAAATTTAACTAAATTACTGGAAACCGCCAATAACGCCAAGACAACCGCCATACAGATACAAAACATAGAATCTCAAGACGATGGTTTACTCCAATCGATTATAACCAATATTTCAAGCTTAATCTCTCCGAATGATAATGCCCCCAGTAAAGATCTGCCCAATCCAACTTACATTCCTCCTCAATGCAAACTTATTTGTGATAAATAAAAGAGTAGTTACTCATATCTAAGAGCCTCAATTGGGCTCTTTTGAGCAGCCTTACGAGCCGGGAAAATACCAAAAACAAAACCAATTATACTTGAGACGGCTACTCCCAAAAATGCTCCCAGATATGAGAATGAGAACGGGAAATCAATTCCGGCAAATTGTTTAATAGCAATTGTTGCCACAAGGCTAAATAGTGATCCTAGAATTATACCGACCACTCCCCCGCTTACGGTCAAAATAATCGCCTCCACTAAGAATTGCGTCAAGATATCTTTATTTGTCGCGCCCAAAGCTTTTCTCAAGCCAATCTCACGAGTCCTTTCAGTAACAGAAACAAACATAATATTCATAATACCGATACCGCCAACAATCAAAGATATGGCCGCCACCGATCCAAGTAAAATCGTTAGAATATCCGTAATAGTCCCAATTGTATTGGCTAAATCAGCTTGTGTCTGAACAAAAAAATCGTCATCCTCGGAACTACCAATATCATGATTAGCCCTCAAAGCTGCCTTTATATCGCTAACCACGTCAGGTATATGCTCTACGGTATCGGCCACAACTACAACTCTTTGATAATACTTTATACCCATAACGTACTGCTGAACAGTAGAAACGGGCATTAGAATAGCTTCGTCAAAATTAACAAAAGGAGACTGTCCCTTTGGCTCAAGTGTACCAATAACTCTATAGTATCTATCTTTAACTTTTATTTTTTGGCCAATAGGATCGGCTAATCCAAAAAGTTCTTCGGTTATTTTTGAACCAAGAATGGCAACACTACCTTTCTGAGCCACATCTTCATCAGAGATCTCGGTACCCTTGGCAGTTTTAAGACTCCACAGCTGAGCTAAGTCTGGGCCACCGCCCAAAACCATAGAACTATAGGTTACCGATTCATACGAAGCTACAACTGGCGAAAATACCATAGCCATGACCTTAGTAGCGTTGGGAACATTTTCTTTTTTCTTTAAAGATTGGATATCGCTTTCTTTTAATGAATCCTGCATAATGGTACTTGCCCCATCACTAAAACCCTCTGGTTGCTTACCCGGAATAATAAATATATTTGTTGGCCCGAGGCTTTCCACTTGACCAACAATCAAACTTTGGGCACTCTGGCCCATAGACATAACGATAATAATAGAAGTAATACCAATAACGATTCCGAGAATAGTTAAAGCCGAACGAGTCTTATTCGTTGATAATCCGACTGCCGCCATTTTTATCGTATCCTTTAACCTCATAGATATTATCTGGGAAAATGTTTACTGAACATAAGTGTGGTTTTTAAGAGACTATCACAGCGCGACGGCGCGAGATAGAGGCTGATTCCCTGCCTGCCGGCAGGGGCAGGTCAGTAGAAAATACAGCCGTATGATTAAAAACCGCACTTACGTTCAAGACTATTTACGAAAACCCACTTCTGATATTAATCGTCTGTTTAAAACTTTCTCATCTTTATCAATTAAGCCATCTTTGATATGTAAAATTCTTTCTGACGATTCGGCTACATATGATTCATGTGTAACCAATATAATCGTGTGCCCTTTTTCATGTAATTTTTGAAGAAAAGCCATAATTGTCTCGCCGGACTTAGAGTCTAAGCTACCAGTAGGCTCGTCGGCAAATATCACCTTGGGGTTATTAACCAGGGCTCTGGCAATAGCTACTCTCTGCTTCTGGCCACCTGATAGTTTTGTCGTTTTAAAATCTATTCTGTCACTCAAGGCAACCAGATCAACCATCGCTCTTGCTTTTTTATCTCTCTCTACCTCAGATAGTTCAGCATAAACTAAAGGTAATTTAACATTTTCCAAGACTGTTAATTTAGGCAATAGATTAAATGCTTGAAAAACAAAGCCCATTTCCTTGTTTCTAATATGGGCTAGCTCTTCGTCGGAATAATCATTTATATTGTGACCATTAAAAATATATGCCCCACCAGAAGATCTATCTAGACCACCCAATATCTGAAGCAAAGTCGACTTGCCAGATCCGGAGGCACCAATGATAGCCACAAACTCACCCTCATTGATCGTTAAGTCAACTCCATTCAGAGCTGGAGTTTTCACATCGCCATCAACATATATCTTCTCTAAATTTTTAACTTCAATTAAGCTCATCAATAATCACGCCGCGAAATAAGACTTTTGAGAGTACGGAATATCTTTTACTAAAGATTTCCTCGTTCTCGGACCAGTCGTCCTGCGAAAGCCTCTCAAAAGTCTTATTCCTTGGCTTTGTAGTTTTATATGGCGGAGCTTAATCGTTTTGAATGGGCTTACGGAGCGCGACGGCGCGAGTAAGAGGCGAAATGCCAGCAGGCATTTACGTCGTACCATTAAAAACGATTAAGCAGAGCTAAGGTTCTATTGAATTAAGATATTATCGCCCTCTTCAATTCCGAATATTATTTCCGTTTTACCGTCTGAACCTTTTAATCCCACGCTAATTGGCACTTCATAAATAATAGTTTTCTTATTTTCGATAGTTTCCGATAAATTTGCGAATCTAGTCATGGCGATATTGTCATCATTTTGGACAACAACTTTAACAAATTTCTGACCATCCTTCTCATAGATCGATCGGCTTGGAACATTTATAATATTATCTTTAATAGCATTAGTTATCTCTAAGTTAGCGGTTAATCCAGTCTTAATTCTCTCGTCGCCATTTACGTCAAACTGTATCTTTGTTTCATAGGTTGGTACTCCTTCGATCATTTTTTCAGACGGATAAATGCTCGTAACTTTTGCTTGCCAAATTACATCTTGCCCAAATGCATCCAGTGTTACCTTGACGACATTATCAACCCTGACCTTAGTAATATCAGCTTCTGGAATATTTGCAGTTATCTCGTAATTTGAATCGCCCAGAATAGTAATTACCACCTTGCCAGGAGACGAAATCTCACCTCTCTGGATATCAGAAGACGCAACAATTCCACCTATAGGCGATCGGATTAAATTTTTTGATATCTGAGCATCAATGAGTGCTAACCCAGCCTCAGCTTGCGTTACCTGGGCCATAGCCATAGTTATATCAAATTCTGTGGCTGGAGCTTTTTTAAGATTTAGTTGAGCCTCAGCATTATTAAAACTAGCCTCAGCCATAGTAATGGTCTGCTCTTGGCTGATTAATGATGATATCTGAGATAAAATACTAGTCTTGGCGTTAGATATTTTCGTTTTTTCTGCCTCGGTAGAAACAACGCCATTCATCTTGGAATACATTATGTCTAAACCGTCCTTAGTTCTATATAGTGCCGTCTTTGTGTCACCTAAAAGTAGTTTAATCTGGTCAGCATTATAATTTTGATCTAGTCTATTTAAACTATCTATTAGACCAGATTTTAAATTCAGAAAATACCAAGAGTTAGTTCTTCCCAATTGAGATGTTTTGAAAATATACTGAAGAATGTCCTCTTTTTGATTGGCGATAATTGTTGAGTCATTGGAGTTGTCGCTAAAATAAACATACTGAATATCAGTATAGCTGACCATGGCGTTAAGTGCGCCATTAAGAGCATTTCTGATCACATCTAGAGAATTTTTGGTTTTGGCATTATTTAAATTCTTCAATGCATTATCGTAATTGATTTGAGCAATATTAACATCTTCTTGTCTGGCACCAGATAATATTTGATCCATCTTTGCTTTAACTGAATCTAAATTGGCAACAGCGTTCATCCTTTGAGCACTTAACTCTCCCGTATCAAGCATAGCTAAAATCTGACCGGATTTTACCCTATCTCCAACCCTAATGCCCACCCAACTTACACGACCAGACCTATCGAAAGCTAAATCAGCCATATCTGCTTTTTCAACCTTACCCGTTGCCGAAATAATTTGTTCAACGCGACCAATCGAAGCTACTGCCGTCCTAATAGATATCGAATTCGGCTTAAATATAAAATAACTGGCAATCAGCAACATAATGAGTGTCAAAATAACCGCATATTTTCTGCGGATTACAAAAGAGATGACCCCACTTATTTTCCTATTGGACACAATATTTGAGTTTATAAAATTCATAACATGGGTTGTATTAATAAAACTATCATATTATAACAAATTCTAATATAAATGTAAAGACGCGATTTCAGCCACGATAAAACCGGGTATTACCCAGTTTTATCGTGGTCTTGGGATAAAATTAGTCTTTCACAAAAACAGCAAAACGAAAACCGGTAAAGCTAAATATTAGTGCCACGGCCGATCCAATAATTGCTCCGAAGCCGGCCCACCCCTCAGGTTGTATATTAAATACTGGGTGTACCCAATTAACAACTACTGTGGCCACGGCAACGTTAACTATTAAAGCCATTACCGACACAGAGATAAACTTTAGAAATTCGCTACCGCTCCTCTCTGAATCTCCGGCACTAAATACCCAATATTTATTCCAAACATAACTATGTAAAGTGGCGACAATAAATGATACGGCCTTTGCGACAGGATACCAGATACCAGCCACCACTCCAAAATAAGCAATGAGAAGATACAATAATCCAAAATCAACAGACGCATTAGTAAATCCTATCACCGCAAATTTACCAAATTGATTAAAAAAACCGAACCATCTTCCTAAAAAATATCCCAGGTTAACTCCGGCTATCCAGAGAATTGGAATAACTAGCATCAACCATGCGTAGGACCAATTATCAAACTTCGGCGCTTGAAGATAACTAAATATACCGTAAGCAATTGCACCAACAATAAAGCCCGTTATGACAGAAAAAATTAAATCTTTTCTCGTAAATGTCATTATATATTTTAATTAAAATGATGAATTTGGTTCAATTTTTGGTCTTGCCGATGTGTTACTCTCGTATTTGGCATTGATCTCATTCTCAACTTCGTCTCGGGGTCTTCCATATTTAAGTTTTGAGGCGCTACTAATTAATTTTACCAAATCAGGATTGCCAGCTCCGAATACGATCTCTTTTTGTATTCGGATATTAAATGGTCTTTGAATCACATTATTCATTATGAGACTTACGTAGGCATTAAAATTATCAATATTCATTAAATCTTGCGGAGAAAATACTGGCTCAAATTTATTTTTAAGATATTCGGCATCGTCAGCACCAATTCTCATAACTGCCATTGAACCAACGTTACCAAATATCGCATCGCGAATAGATTCTTTAAGCTGTTTAATGTATTGGTGAGCAACTGTTAAATCCAATCTGTACTTTCGGGCTTCAGCCAAAATAACCGAGATACTGTCCGTAGTAAAATTCTGAAATTCATCTATATATAAGTAGAAATCCTTGCGGTCTTTCTCGTCGATATCAATACGCGACAATGCGGCCATTAATAGTTTGCCGACAATAACCATACCCAATAAGTTACCGTTTAAATCCCCAATTTTACCCTTTGAAAGATTGACAATCAATATCTTGCGAGAATCCATAACTTCTCTGAAATTAAAAGCACTTTTAGGCTGATTGATAATTGGACGTAAGAATTCGTTATAGACAAAAGATGTGATTTTAGACGAAATATATGGAGCCATATTTGCCAAACTCTGGTCACCGCCAGCCTTTTCTGCTTCCAATTGCCAAAATTGTTTCACGAGTGGATTCATCTCCATAGTTAATAGTTTTGCACGGAAAGCATCATCAACCAGCACTCGGCTAACATCGGCCAATACGGGTATATAATTATCTTGATCTGGTAAATTATTTTTATAGGCATACTCGCGTGCATCCATTAACAACAATGCTGAATTTTTAAAATATTTTTCAAACATTGGCCCGCCAGTCGTCTTAAGGTCATATAACTTATCAAAGATACCGAATAGTTCATCTATAACCATAGATTTTTGCTCTGGATGATCAGGATTTACCTCAAGCATATTTAATCCCATTGGTCTGGAAATATCTCCAGGGTCAAAATATATTACATCGTCAATCCTTTCTTTAGGCACCACACCAAGGGCAAATTCTGTAAATTCTCCGTGAGGATCAATAAGACAAATCCCTTCACCATTCTCAATGTCTTGTTTCAATAATGCCTTAAGTAGGGTTGTCTTACCTGTTCCTGTTTGACCGATAATATATAAATGTCGACGACGATCTTCATAAGGAATTCTTATCTCGGTTTCCTGTCCTCGAAAAACATTAACACCCAGGATGATTCCCTCTTGAGGTAGGCTCACTGGCGGCTCGGCTGGTTTTGATTTAAGAAATTTTATTCTAGGAGCCATCGTAGATGATAGAGGAAAATGATATATACTTGTAAGCTCTTCACTCGAAAGAAGCGTAGATTCATCATTATTGAAAATCCTAAAAGCATAATTGAAAAGAAGCTTCTTAAGATAACGATATTGCACTTTAACTAAATTCAGTTTATTCAATTCGGTACCAGAAAGAGGAACGAAGCTACTAAGAATTTCGTTGAATAATTGATCGGCAGTCGTCTGATCTCCAGCCGAAACGACAACGCGTATATTGGTATCAAATAAGGGCTTAGTGGCCTTCGCCTGAATATTTTTAATAATCTCCTCGTCAAACGGCGTAACTGGTTTTTGAGTTTTCGGCTGATCTCCCGATTTTTCCTTTACTGGCTTCTTAGCCAGAGATAGTGCGGCAGAGAATTTATTCCCACTCTGCATTTCTTTTGCAACTTTTTGTGCTAACCTGGGTATCTCTTTCCTGTCTGATGGTCTGATTAATATCTGAATGGCAGCGCCCTCGTCAACTTTGTTTAGTTTTGATAGTGCGGTTAAAATAGATCCCAACGGATCTGACTCCAATTTTTGATAAGTTCTAAGAGGTAAAATCGGATTTTCTTTTAAAGTTAAATACCCGGCAGCATGAGCACCATTAGAATTAAAAATATTATAATCCTTAACCCTAATCACTTCGGCAAAAGGATAGATGCCGTGAACTTGTTTCTCAAAGATATCTTCAAGATGCTTAGGCACGCCAACATAAAAATGAATCTCTTCGCCGATTTGGTGTACGGCTAATTCTAAGGATAGATAAGGCTCTCCATAAACAAATTTATTCCATCCCTTCGCATGCATATTAGTAAAAGACGAATAAAGTTGTTCCATCACCGAAATTAATTCTTTGTCCGGTTTTTGTTGTCGATTATCGTCGGATGATTCTCTGGGTAAGGTTACAGAGAAAAGCGACATATTAAGAGCTCTGGCAATACTTCCTCGAGTCCTAAGGGAATTAACCAATACTAGGCCCGTAACAAAAATCAATGCTATAGCAATAGCATAGGCCGTCAAGAGTATTGGAGATAATAATCCTGTCATTATTTAACTACTTCTAATTTCTTACGTTCAATCAATGTATTATACAGTTCATCTGTAAGAGCATCGTGAAAAGCATCAATCAGGGCCATGTTATTAGTTTTACTTACTTCTTCAATGGCTTCGCCTATACTTGAATTAAAAACAATATTGATAAGATTCTGCACTAAGTCTTTAAATTCCGGTAATACATAGCTTGGCGTATGTCCATTTGTTTGTGCCGAGACAATTTGTTGAGAATTTGATACGGATAACGGCTGATAGTTGGGTACATGTTCTTGAATTCTTTCTTTAACTACTTCGTGCACCATTTCTCTTTGGAGTGGTGTTTCTTCTTTATCTAATTCTGATGCCTGTCCCAAAGCCGCCCGCTTCTCTTGGAGCTGACGTTCAAGCTGAGCAATCTCTTCTTGTTGAAATTCCCTTGATCCTTCTGCCATAAGTTATTTTAATTTCTCAGCCCATTTATCTCCAATGATTGTCGCTGCAGATATTTGATCATCTTCCACTTTTTTCCAGGAACTTTCCTGTTCTTTGAGATACAATTCTGTCTCGAATGCGATTCTTTTCATCTCTTCTTCTTCGGCCCTAAGACCATCAAATAAAGCAATCAGTTTTTCCTCAGATAGTTTGTCTAAATTTGCTGCTAGGTGTTCCTTAATGTCGTCGCTCAGAGCTGATTCTGCCAACATAACACCGATTTTATCGGCGAGATCTAATAAATTTTGTGATGTTTCTTCCATAATAATATTAATTATTTATATTAGCTGATGAAGCCTGCAGGCAATTTAAGTAATAATCCCTGAGGTAACGCCCTAGAACTAATTTCACCAAGAAGTTTGGCGGCCCATTCGGGTTCAAAAATATGATTAGCTGCCATTAAAACCTTACTCTTGGCCATAATAACCGCATCCGATGCCCCAGGGAACATATGACTAACGGTCTCCCAAATGGTATTACTCATATTCACATATTGGTTCTTCAGTCCTGGTGGGATTGGAGATTTATCAGGAGTGAATAGCATTGGATGGCCAGGCAAATTTGGTAATACTACAGCTTCGGGTCTAAATATAATCGTGGCCACGCCCGTTGCCCAAAGTGCAGCTTCGATAGCGGCATAGACATATCTTCTAGACCATTTTTCATCCAAAATATCACGAATAAATTTCTTCATCTCTCCTTCAGTTCTGGTAATCTTACCTTCTCTAATTTTAGATAACTCCGTTATGACAGCCGCTCTAACTGCTGCACGATTTTCCACTGTATCCATATTTTGACCAGCCTCACCTTTGGCATTTTTGACTCTGCTCATAACGTCTTCGACGGTTTGGTTCGCCTGATTTTCTATGAATAAATTGTTATCAGCTTCGCGTTTTTTATCAACTTCGGCTAATGTTAATCCTTTGTTTTTTGCTTCTCGTTGTAATTTCCATGCATAGTCCTCCGTCCCGTCAGCAGTATCTGCCCTATCCACGTTAACTTGATTTTTACTTGCCTCAAACGTATCTGAGCCAGAATCTCCAGATCCCCTAACTCTCTCTGCAACAATAACTTCCCAGGCTCCAACAGTGGCTAAACCCTTTAATCTTTCCTTAACCCAACCCCACTTTGTTCTCTTCGTCGGATCACCCTTAATCGCTTCCACAGTTTTCTTATATACAGATCCAACTCGATCCCTAAATACACCTAGGGCACCCTTTTCTAAAAGCTCAATCTCCGCTTCAATCTCTTTTTTCCTATTCTCAAGTTCTTTAATTTCAGTGGCCTGACCGCGTCTTTCAATATCTGAACCATAAATCTTTGATCTTTCAAGATTGAGCTTCGGTTCAAGCTCGGCTAGCTCAATTTTAAGATTGGCAATCTTCTCATTCTTCATTCTTTCTCTAAGTCGTTCGGTTGTAAGAGCCAGTTCTCTTTCGTTAGAATCCACTTTTTGTGGCGCTACCTCGGGAACGGCAGAAGGAACTGATGGGACTGGTTCGACTACAGAGACACCACTTGAAGATTCTGGAGTAGATCCAACAATAGAACCGTCGTCATTGAATACCGGAATAGGAGGCTCAAAAACAGAGGGGGGTACAAGAGGCGGTACTTCGAATTCTGATTCTGATATCGTATCAATAGTTCCAACTGAATCCGCGGCAACCGGATTATCTTTTTGAAGTTTTAGTAGAGTAAGTTCCGCTCCAACAGAATGTACGTCCATACCGAAATTAAGAATTTTATCTAAAGTTACAGGATCTAATTGATCAACAATAACTATATTCTGACGCTTCTTTTCCATCCAGACCTGCTTAAGGACGTCGTATTTTGCTTTGTCGTCTGGGGTAAAATCTCCAACGCCCTTTATCCTTCGAAAAGCATTCATCTGATAAAAAGCATCTAGGACATCTTTTTTAGATTGTAACGCTTCAAGGTAAGCCTCTGGGCCTGATTTTTTCTCTACGACTGGTAACGACTCAGGTTTTAGATCACCTGACCTAGCTGTTTCTGGTGCCATATAAATTTGAGTTAATTATTACACTAAGCATAGATAATCACGCTAATTATTACAATATGGTTATCAACAAAATTATAAGCTATTCCACTAAGGTTTTGCTAAAATTAAGGCGATGTTAAACAAACAATTTTTTGTGACTGTTTCCATTCTGGTCGTTGCTGGCTTTTTTAGGTTTTTTCACCTGTCTCAATACCCTTTATTACCCTATAGTAATTTTCTTATGAGTGGAGATATCTTTATTTCCATGTTTACCAGCATAGTCCTGGGACTTATTGGAATTCTCGGATTATATATCCTAGCTAAAGAATTATTTAGTTGGCAAATTGGAGCAATTGCTAGTTTTTTAATGACTATCTCCGTATGGCACATAACCTATTCCCAGTCCGGATTGACTTATATCCTGATCCCAACAATTTTTGTTTGGACCTTTTTCTTTATGTGGTATGGCATGAGAAAAAGCCATACGGGAAGTTTCGTAGTTGCCGGAATTTTGGGAGCTGCGGGTGTTTATATCAGCTATTCGAATTTGTGGTTTATAGCTATCGCAATTCTTTTATTTTTAAATTATTGGTCATATCTTAAGAAAGATTTTGAATATTCAAAATATGAATTTGCGCGAAACAAGTTGTTACAAGGTTTTACGATTCTATTTTTAACAGCTCTAATTATATTACTACCCACTGGATTCAATAATTGGCAACATTCAAATACTATACTTGCGATACTTTCCAACTCTATATTCTCAAAAATAGACATATTTTCTGCCCTTACCAGGAATGTTACCGAGACGCTAGATATGTTTATGCCTACGATCATTGTTGATCGTAGCCTTGTTACCACCCAATTACCGCCCATATCTTGGCCCATCTGCATTTTATTCATTGTCGGCTTTGCCAGAGAACTCGCTCATTGGTTCAGCCGTAAGCATGGGCACTTTTCGACATCCCATACCTTTATTTTTGCTTGGTTTATTTTCATGCTAATGCCAGGATTTTTATCTGCATCGTCTCCAAACCAAGCATCGGTAATCGGCGTGCTACCCGTTATATTCATATTTGCAGCTCGAGGTATCTGGTGGATTTTTGATAAACTTAATCATTGGGAATATGCT
>Ga0209319_1000234_pt1 | contig 87368 bp, 85 predicted proteins | sample RifGroE2_FD_184000 | JGI IMG/M metagenome (GOLD analysis project Ga0209319, IMG submission 184000) | Groundwater microbial communities from Rifle, Colorado - Groundwater E2 (SPAdes) (version 2) | ecosystem: Environmental > Aquatic > Deep subsurface > Groundwater | place: Rifle, Colorado, United... | reverse complement strand
ATTGGGATGATAATCTTTAAATATCGCTTTAGGTTTCATATTCATTTTGTTTCTCTAAGATACTGAATATCTTAATGATAACAAAATAAATCTATCCTAAATTATTAACAAAAAAAAAAGAAGCTGTCCTTTTGAGACAGCCTCTTTTTATTCTATTTACTTCGAATATTGATCAATCACATCGTTAATGCTACGTTGGCAAACCTTGCAGAAGACATTATGCCTTGTATACATTATACAGTCAAGTTGTGGACGATACATTCCGTATTGATTATATCCCGCGCCTTCAAAAGCTCCAACTTTATCTTTATATTGTTCTTTTGCATAATATTCATTTTGCTGGTTATATTCCCTAACAAATAAGTCTTCAACGACCGATTCGTCAACTTTTGCAGCTCTAAGTTCTGTTCTTTCTTTCTGAATTTCATAACCATGTTTGTCAAACTCTTCTTTATTCCAGGGTGTTGGAATAGGAGTTCCTTCTTCAACCAGATCTTTCCATTTTAGATTATCCTTATCTAATAGTGCTGTAATATTTGTTTCCCAAGGTTCAATACTTACCGATGGAGCTTCATATGATATTGACGAAGAGTAATATTCATCAGCCAATGCAGCCATATGATGTCCCATTTCGTGAATCATAATATAATCTGAGAATTTATTGTCGGAAGCAACAGTGGTGTACAGATTGTAAATTCCGCCACCACCGTAGGTACGTTCATTAACAAGAATAACCATGAATTCATAAGGTACTGCTGATGCTACATTTCGAATAGTTCTATTATCATAACTTAACACATATCTTTCAGAATCGAAACTACTGTAATGCGCAGATAATGGCGTTCTTTTAAATACACCTGGGTGTGGCTTATGAATACCCGACTCTTGAGCAGGTGTTTCTACCAATCGAATATTTATATCCTTTTTCCTTGTACTAAATGGCTCCGAACTTAATAAAACTTCACTTAATCGCTTTGCGTCTTTATTAAACTTATCCATTTCTTTAACTGAATAACCATCACCAAGAATTACTATATCAAGTTTTTCCTGTGCAGGTCCATTTTCAACTATAATTGCAGTTTTTTCTGTATGAATAATGTCTGCCGGATTAACTTGTCTCGATGCAGGATCAATATCAGTTGTCCATATGTTTTGAAACTTATTTTCAGAATCCCGCTTCTTTATTATTAGGGTAATTGGCAATTTTGGCCATGGAAAACGCAATGATTCATGAAATGTTCCCCAGTCTTCTGCTTCAGGAGTAGTTTGCCATTCGCCAAAGATATTTGCAAAACCACGTGAATACAACAGGATCTTTGTTTCTTTGTCAATAACTTCATAAAAATAGGGTCCCAATTCTAGCTCGTCAATTAGCAAGTTGTTACTTCCACTCCATAATCCGTCTGAGGCAATTTTATCAATTGCAAAAAACTCAGTTTTTGAGTTTCCGGTATGGAAAAAATCAAAACGCATGGTTTTGTTTTCAAAGTAATCTGAAAAATTAATATTGCCTTTATTTACTACCTGAATTTCAGGCATTGGCTGATTTGTTTCTTTTGGTTGTTCACCCTTTTTTATTGTACAGGAAAAAAACACAAAAGCACTTAGTGTAAAAAGTAATGGTTTTTTCATATTTTTTTGTTTTAAAGATAAGAATTTTAAAAAGAAAAATAAATATCAAATATCATTCATATTTAACAAACGCACAAAACGTTATAGTTTTACTTATAAATAACAAACTAGATTTAATCAATTCTTTTATTATTTTAAAAATAATTTGATTATACTTACACCATAAAACCAAAATATAACTTATTTTCAATGAACTCATTAAAAATTGAATCCACAGCTGTAACTCCTGAAATCAATTTTGATATTGATAATAATACTCTTAGTTTTTTAAAAGTTTCTAAACCTGAAAATGCGATCGATTTTTATAGACCGTTATTTGATTTTATTGATAAGTTTGAGCAAAATAAAGTTAAACCCAAACAGGTTGATCATATTACTATAGAATTCAAGTTTGATTATTTCAATACTTCATCAGCAAAAATAATTCATCAACTTTTAACCCGATTTAAAAAAATTAGCGAGATTGGAATTAAGATTGATATAAACTGGTATTATTTTGATGACGATGAAGATATGCTCGAGGATGGACAAATGATCTCCGAAGCACAAGGAATGCATTTTAATTATGTGGAGTTAAAATAACATAATCAAAAAAACTATTCTTTTTTAAGAGCAACAAGCCCCTTGAATTTCAGGGGGCTTGTTGTTTAAAAGTTTGTTTGTACTTAAAACCTATTTCATAATAAATCATAAAAAAAGGGAAGCAAAATGCTTCCCTTTTTTTATGGCGGTCCGGACGGGACTCGAACCCGCGACCCCCTGCGTGACAGGCAGGTATTCTAACCAACTGAACTACCGAACCATTATACTATTTGTAAGAACTTCTTTATTATTTGGTATGTGTTAAAAATATTCTCTGATAACACCAACCCGTTTTCTTTAATGCGTTGCAAAAATAGACTATATTTTCAATTTAGCAAAAAAAAACGCACTAATTTTTAATCATTTTTAAAACTTTCGAAAATACTGAAGTTTACGCTTCCATAAATACGTTGCTCCTTAAAATTGGGATGATCATTAAAATTATTTTTCGAACCATGCTCAAGTATCATCCAACCACCTTCTTCCAGTATTTTTCTTTCTAATATTATATCCGGAATGGTATCAATTTTCTCCATATCGTATGGAGGATCAGCAAAAATAAAATCAAATGTTTTATTACATGTTTTTAAATATTTAAAAACATCGGCACGAATTACTTTAATCTGCAAAAACTGCAGTTCAATAGCAGTTTTTTTAATAAATGCATAATGATTATAATTTAGTTCTACAGATACAATATCAGTAGAGCCTCTCGAAGCTAACTCATATGAAATACTTCCAGTGCCAGAAAATAGATCAAGAGCCTTCATTTCAGAAAAATCGAAGTTGTTATTTAAAATATTAAATAAACTTTCCTTAGCAAAATCGGTTGTTGGACGTGCTTTAAAATTCTTTGGAGGATGAATCGCCCTGCCTTTATAACTGCCGCTTATTATTCGCACTTTGTTAATCTAAAAAGATTTGAAAACATATGATGTGGAATTTTATTAAATGTGTAACTGTATGTAAAATCTTCAGGTAAAATATCAAATTTTATGTGTTTTATATATTTCTGTAAGTTTGCATATGCTATAGAGTTTCTGGTGATATCTCCTGAAAAAACTAGCTCATTAATTTCTCCATTCAAATTAAATTGTTCGAAAAGCATTAGTACAAAATAAGAAATGTCAGCATCTCCTTTAGTTCTATAGCTGTTTAGTAATAACAATTTGTGTCCTTCTGTTATTGCAATATCAACATAATTATTCCGAACAAAAACATCAATTTTTATTTTTTCAGATAATGATTTGTTTAAAACAGCATCAAGAAAAATATGTTGCTGATTATAAAATCTTATTCCCGGAAAATACTTTGTCAAAAGATTTGCAATCAGATTAGGAATAGAATAAACACAGTATACATCTATATATTGTAACCTTCTATAATGAATTTCATCCAGATCGTCGAGTTTATGATTAAACTCGAAATGAGTTTTTAAATTCTCTTTAGAAAATACTGGTTCCGGAATTATAAGACTTTTATTTGAAAGCCAGATTAATTTTGAACTTTTATATTTTTTCTTATTTAATAAATCATTCGATTGAATTATTTCTTCAATTTTTAAAAGAATATCCTCAAGTGGTAAATCCTCCTCAAAATTATAATGAAATAATACTATATACTTATTTGTAACTGGATCAAGAATACAAAAAGAAAGTCCATTCAAGTCAGCCTGAATGGACAAGTGATATGTATGTGTTAAGTTTCTATCTAATGTTTCATCAATGAAAGCAACATTTTGCATATCATAATATTCTTATTCCCAGTTACCTGCATTATTGTTAGGCTCGTTGATATCACCAACTTTTACTCCAGGGAAATTCTTTGCAGTTTTCATTCTGTCGTTTAAGTTGATTATTAATTGCTCGTCAAGTCCTTTTAGCAGAATATTATTATGAACTTTTGCTTCAAAAACATTAACGTTTACTGATCCTGACATAATCGTTGCAGTTGCTATCTCGAAAATTGCCTGATCCGTAAATGGTACATAACGTAAATTTGCTGGAATAAAATCATCTGCAAACAAGGTATCTTTTATTGCAATTTTTATGGTATCACGAGTAATAATACCTTCTTTAAGTGCAACAGCTTCGGTCCAACCTTGTGCGAGCAAATCATCTGGAATACTACCAATTGCTTTTACAAGTTTCATAGAATCTTTTTCAACAAACTGAATTAAAGAATCGAAATTAGCAGTGAACCTTCCATATTCATCTTTAAAAGCTAATTGGGCTGTCCTAATATCTTTTAATCGTTGGATAGTTGCAGCATACCTTTGATCTTTTTCTTTGTTAAAACGGATTGGAGTTTGAATGCTTTCCCATATTAAGTATGCTAAAGCAACCATTACTATTGCTAATACAATTTGAATTATTTTTTTCATTTTGCTTAAATTATTTTATGTTTGCCTGCAAATTTAACAAAAAAATTAAATTTTAGATTTAATTTTCTGTTTATTTACCAAAATGTTAACCGATCATATCAAAAAATCTATTCTTAAAAACTTAGGACACGAGCCTACGAGTGATCAACTTAAATTAATCGAAAATTTATCAGATTTTATTATTGATAATGATTCTCGAAAGATTTTTTTAGTTAAAGGCTACGCGGGTACTGGAAAAACAACTGTTATTAGTGCATTAGTAAAAACTACTGAGGAACTGAATTATAAATCGCTCCTTTTGGCTCCTACCGGAAGAGCTGCAAAAGTTCTATCATCCTATTCTCAAAAATCGGCTTATACAATTCATAAAAAAATTTATAGACAAAAATCATCAAAAGATGGTTTTGGCACTTTTATTTTAAATATAAATCTTTTTTCGAATACATTATTTATAGTTGATGAAGCATCTATGATTTCAAATCATTCAAATGACTTATCGATATTTGGTAGCGGACAATTATTAAACGACTTACTAACTTTTGTTTATAATGATAAGAATTGTAAACTTATTCTTGTTGGCGATACTGCTCAATTACCACCAGTTGGTATTGAATTAAGTCCTGCACTTGATGCTGGGTACTTAAGCTCATATAATTATAAAGTTACAGAGGTTGTGTTAACAGAAGTATTAAGGCAGTCAAAAGAATCTGGAGTTTTGTTTAATGCTACTCTTGTTCGAAATATTATTAATACAAAACCTGTTGATTTTCCAAAAATTCAGACCGACTCTTTTACTGATATTGAATCATTAGCAGGCAATGATTTAATTGAGAAAATATCTGATTCATATGATAAATATGGATTGGAAAATACTATTATAATTACCCGTTCGAATAAGCGTGCAAATCAATATAATAAAGGCATAAGAACAAAAATTCTTTGGCGAGAAGAAGAAATTGCCGTGGGTGATTTTATTATGATTGTTAAAAACAACTACTTCTGGATAATTGAAAACGAAGACATCGATTTTATTGCTAATGGTGATATTGCCGAAATTGTAAAAATAAAGAAATACACCGAAAGGTATGGTTTTCGTTTTGCTGATGTGGTTCTCAGGTTTATTGATTATAATAATGTGGAGATTGGTTGTAAAATTATTCTCGATACGCTAGAGATTAACACTGCTGCATTATCATCTGAAGATAATAAAAAATTGTTTTATAATATTTTAGAGGATTATCCTGATATAAAAAGCAAAAAGCCAAAGTATTCTAAAGTAAAAAATAATCCCTATTTTAATGCCTTACAAGTTAAGTTTGCTTATGCTGTTACCTGCCATAAGGCACAAGGGGGACAATGGAAATCTGTATTTGTCGATCATGGGTACTTTGCAGATCAAATGATTGATGTAGAACTTCTTCGATGGCTTTATACGGCTATAACACGAACTACAGATAAGCTTTATCTGGTAAATTTCAATAAGCGATTTTTTAACAATAACGAGTAGGATTGCTACCTGTTTTAATAGTTTTTTTATCTGAACAAACATCAAATTCAAACTGAATAGTTATATGATCAATATTAAACTGCTGTTGCAATATTGATTCCAGATCATTCCTTATTTTATCACCTTCCATAATACTAATGTTCTTTTTAACATCGGCATGGCATTGGAAATGTATAATGGTATCGGATAACCGCCATGCGTGTATATGGTGAATATTTTTTATTTCAGGATGTTTTTCGAGTTCAGCTCTTATTGCTTCCAAATCGAGGTTTGCCGGACTAGCTTGCATTAATATTTCAATAGTTTCTTTAATGATTACCCATGAGCCCCTCAGAATAATAATTCCTATAATTATGGTCAATAAAGGATCGATCCAGCTAATATTCCAGAAATAAATTAGGGCTGAACCAATAATTACTCCAACAGATGATAATGTATCACCTAATAAATGAAGATATGCAGCTTTAACATTCAGATTATGTGCCGAATCTTTATGAAGCAATAAAACCGAAATCAAATTTCCTGCTAGTCCTATTGTTGCAACTATAAACATTAACAAGCCTTTTATTGGTTCTGGATTAAAAAAACGGTTGTATGCTTCGTAAAACAAATAAATAGAAACAGCAATTAGAACCAAAGCATTAAAAAGTGCAGCCAGAATTTCTATTCGCTTAAATCCAAATGTATTTTTTAAGGTCGATTGTTTTTTGCCAATTTGCATTGCAACATAACTTATTACAATTGCCATTGTATCGCTAAGATTATGAAAAGCATCTGAAATTAAAGCCAGACTGTTAGATAAAATACCACCAATAAATTCGGCAATGGTAATTAAGGCGTTTAATAAAACGCTGATGAAAAGATTCCTTTTGTTTGGTTCTATAGTATGATGTTCGTGAATCACTATATATTTTAAAAGATTAGCTTCATAATACAACAACTATAAATAGAAATAGTTTTTATCAAGATCTGTAAAAAGTTTTTTTGTTAGATTTTTATTTACAGAATTTATTATAATAAGATTCAGCATCCAAACATCCTAAATATAATGCTTTCTGCCATTGGGTACAAGCTTGATTCTTATTTCCTAATTGATATAATAGGTTTCCCTTATTTGTATACAAAGCTGCATTTTTGGGATTAAGAGTAATACCATAATTAAAATCCTGAAGTGCTTGAACATGCGATTCTTTGTCTAAATAACATAATCCCCGGTTTAAATAATATGCATATACAAGTGTATAATCCTCTCCATTAATTTTACTATACTCAATGGCCTTGGAATAATAAAGAATAGCACTATCTAGCTGATTTTCTTTTCGATATAAATTTCCTAAATAATAAAACAACTCATCGTCATCGGTAAAAATATCAGTCGCCTTCGTGAGATATGCTTTTAAAACTACCTGATCATTTTCATTAATACAAGCTTGATTCAAGGTGATATAGGCATTTCTTAAAGTTGAATCCAGTTTAATTGCATCAGTGAGCAAAGAAATTGCCTTCTGATGGTTGTCTGATTTTATTTCCTTTAATGCTGAATTATTTAACTCAACTGCTTTTATATAATTATCAAAATCAATTTGAGAAATGCCTGATAATGGAATTGAAAGAAATAGTATAATAATTAAAAATAGTTGTTTCATTACTCACCGATAATTTTGATTAAAATTCGTTTTCGTCTTTTACCATCAAACTCGCCATAAAAGATTTGTTCCCATGGTCCAAAATCAAGTTTACCTTCGGTAATAGCCACAACTACTTCACGGCCCATTATCGTTCTTTTAAGATGAGCATCTGCATTGTCTTCGGCATAGTTATGCTTATATTGTGAGTATGGTTTTTCAGGAGCCAGACCTTCAAGCCATTTTTCAAAATCTTCGTGTAATCCCGATTCGTCGTCATTAATAAAAACACTTGAAGTAATATGCATTGCATTAACTAATACCAAACCTTCTTTTATTTTGCTTTTAGCAAGTGCTTGATTTACAACCGGAGTAATATTTATGAATTCACGCCTTTTGGTAATATTAAACCAGACTTCTTCTCTGTATGATTTCATTCCTTTCGGTTTATAATGATTAGTGAATAGTTTTTAACTATTATTATATACACTATTTGATATTTAATGACTTAATAATATTCTCAACTTTCTCGTCCAACAATTTATTCACCTTTTCAAAATCTTCCCTTTTTTCAAGTTTTTCCATTACTCCAAAATAGAATTTGATTTTAGGCTCGGTACCTGAAGGGCGAACAGATATTTTTGATCCATCTTGCAAAATAAATTGAAGTACATCTGATTTTGGGAGATTAATATCATATCGCAAATGGCTAATCTGATCAAATGTTTTTTGTTTTTGGAAATCGTGAATTAGCATTACATTCGAATTATTAATAGTTTGTGGCGGACTATTTCTATAATTCTCCATTATTTTTTTTATCTCCTCTTCGCCCGATTTACCTTTTCTTACTAGAGAAATGAGTTTTTCTTTATAGAAACCATACTCAACATATATATCAATTAATGCTTCGTAGGCAGTTTTTCCCTGGCTCTTTGCAAAAGCAATAGATTCAGCTATTAAAGCACAAGACATAACAGCATCTTTATCGCGAACAAACTCGCCAGCCAAATAACCATAGCTTTCTTCTCCTCCTCCAATAAATATCTTTTTACCTTCATTTAGCTTGATGATATCGGCAATGTATTTGAAGCCTGTCAATACATCAAAATATTCAACTTTATACTTTTTAGCAATTTCAGTTAGTATTTCTGAAGTAACAATAGTTTTAACAATATATTCTTTTCCCTTGAGTTTACCCTTCTCTTTCCATTGTGAAATCAGATAGTTAATTAAAATAGCCGCAGTTTGATTTCCATTGAGTAAGATAAATTCCCCATTCATATCTTTTACTGCAATTCCAACTCTGTCGGCATCTGGATCAGTAGCAAGAACTAACTCGGCATCTTTTTCTTTTGCATATTTAATTGCCAGTTCAAGGGCAGCTGGTTCTTCTGGATTGGGTGAATGAACGGTAGGAAAATTACCATCCGGAATACTTTGTTCAGGAACTGAAAAAACATTTTCGAAGCCATATTCTTTTAGTATTCTTGGCACAAGGTCGACTCCCGTTCCATGAATAGATGTATAAACTATTTTTAAATCTTTTTGTTTTTTTATAGTTTCAGGATTTAACGAGAGCTTTACTAATTCATTAATATAAGCCTTATCAATTTTTTCTCCAATTAACTCAATGTTTTTCATTTCATGGTCGAAACAAACTTCATTAATATTGGTTATTTTCTGCACTTCGGCAATAATATTCTTATCATGCGGACTAATAATTTGCCCTCCATCATCCCAATATGCTTTGTAGCCATTGTATTCTTTCGGATTATGCGATGCAGTAATTACAATACCGCTTTGACATTTTAACTGTCTGATAGCAAAAGACAATTCCGGAGTAGGGCAGAGGCTCTCGAACAAATAAGCTTTAATGCCATTTCCCGAAAATACGCTGGCTGTCTTCTCAGCAAAAAAACGACTGTTATTTCTTGAATCATAAGCAATAGCAACTTTTATTTGCTTTATATCCAAAAATTGTTGTTTAAGGTAATTGCACAAACCTTGTGTAGCCATACCAACAGTATACATATTCATTCGGTTTGTACCAACACCCATTATGCCTCGCAATCCACCTGTTCCAAATTCAAGATCTTTGTAAAATGATTCAATTAGCTCATTTTGACCATCATGTAGCATACTTTCAATTTGCTTCTTCGATTCCTGATCAATATCAGAATGAAGCCACTTATTAGCTCGTTCCTTTACTTGTTGTAATAATTCAATATCGGTCATAGGTATGTTATATTGGTTTAACTAATACTACGATTGTTTAAAATATTCATTTAAACTATCTTCCCAATGCGGAATAGTTAAATTATAGGTTGATTTTATTTTGGTTTTATTTAGCACGCTGTAAAATGGTCGTTTTGTAGGCGTGGGAAAATCCTTAGATTCTATAGGATTTATCTGACAATTAGAATAGGATTTTAATGCGATTGTTCTTGCAAAATCATACCAGCTGCAAACACCCTCATTCGAATAATGAAAAATACCCGGAACAAAATTGTTCTTATTTACCGATTGGTTTATAATATGAAAAATAGCCTGTGCAAGGTCATGAGCATATGTCGGACTTCCTATCTGGTCGAATACCACATTTAGTTCTTCCCTTTCTTTGGAGTAACGCTGAATGGTTTTTACAAAATTATTTCCAAATATTGAATATAACCATGATGTACGAATAACAACAGAGTTTACATATGAAAGGGCAATTTTTTCACCCTCTTCTTTTGATTTCCCATAAACCGACATCGGACTTGTAGGATCATCTTCGGTATAAGGTTTATAATTATTTCCATCAAAAACATAATCTGTTGAGATGTGAATAAATTTTGTATTATAGGGTTTAATAGCATCAATTAAACCCTTAACGCACGATGCATTTATAAGAAAAGCACTTTCGCTTTCCTTCTCAGCTTTATCAACTTGGGTATAAGCAGCACAATTTATTACAAAATCAAAAGCATGATCAGAGAAAAACTTCTTTAGAAATATGGTATTTGTTATATCGAGTGTATCTATATCTGTCGATATCATGTTTATGGTGTTTTTAATAGAAGCTTTTCCTGAGTTATATATGTTCCTGAGCTCGCTTCCTAATTGACCATTGCCTCCCGTAACTAAAATATTAATTGTACTCATTACATTTTATTTTTCAAAAATTAAAGTTTTTTTCTGCATCAGTTAATGAAGGCAAAACCTTATCTTTTGCAGATACTATGGCCTTCTCTAAATCAACTTTCCAATCTATTTTTAAGTTAGGATCAGTAAAGTTTATCCCTCGTTCTAATGCTGCATTGTAGTAATTATCTGTTTTATAAAAAACGATTGCTTTTTCAGACAAAACTGAAAAACCATGTGCAAATCCATGAGGAACATATAATTGAGTTTTGTTTTCGCACGAAAGTTCAATGCCAAAAAATTGTCCAAATGTTGGCGATTTTTCTCTTATATCAACGGCTACATCATAAATTTTACCAGAAAGTACCCGAACAAGCTTAGCCTGCGAATAAGGTGCCAATTGATAATGCAAACCACGAATAGTTCCATAACACGATTGCGATTGATTATCCTGAATAAACTCAGATTGAATATAAGATTCGAGTTTCTTTTTATTATAACTTTCAAGAAAGTAACCTCTCGAATCTTCGAATACTTGTGGCTTAATCACTAATAAGCCTTCTATAGGTGTAGTTAATACCTGCATGTATATTAAATTATTCGTTAGCTATTCTAAGCAAATATTGTCCGTACTGATTGTTTTTTAATTCTTCACCCAGTTTTATCAACTGAACTTTTTCAATAAAACCTTTTTTATAGGCTATTTCTTCAATACAGGCAATTTTTAACCCTTGTCGCTGCTCAATTGTCGAAACATAAGTTGATGCCTGCAATAAGCTATCATGGGTTCCTGTATCGAGCCAGGCAAATCCTCTTCCTAATATCTCAACTTGTAACCTGTTTTCTTCCATATACAACCTGTTAAGATCTGTTATTTCAAGTTCACCGCGTTTTCCAGGTTTTAGATTTTTTGCTTTTTTAATTACATCATTCGAGTAGAAATACAAACCGGTTACGGCATAGTTTGATTTTGGATTTTCTGGTTTTTCTTCAATACTAATTGCTTTCCCAGTATTATCAAATTCTACTACACCATAACGATGAGGATCATTTACATAGTATCCAAAAACAACTGCTCCATCAGTTATATTTGCAGCCCTATCAAGAATTTTACTAAATCCATACCCATAGTAAATATTATCGCCAAGAATTAAGCAGGCATTATCGCTGCCAATAAACTTTTCACCAATAATAAATGCCTGAGCAAGGCCATCAGGTGATGGCTGAATTTCATAAACAATATTAATCCCCAACTGATTTCCATCGCCTAAAAGATCTTCATACAAATGGATATCTTTAGGTGTAGAAATAATGAGAATATCTCTTATCCCTGCAAGCATTAATACCGATAAAGGGTAGTAAATCATGGGTTTATCATAAATTGGGATAATCTGTTTCGAAATGCTTTTTGTAATTGGGTACAATCGTGTTCCAGCTCCACCAGCAAGTATTATTCCTTTCATGTGATCTTTTTTTATTTTATGTTTTTAAAATATTCAATGGTTTTTAATAATCCATTATTTAATTCGACCTTTGGTTCCCAATTATTTAGTAGTTTTTTCGCTAATGAAATATTGGGTTGCCTTTGTGATGGGTCATCTTCGGGTAAAGGTAAATGAATAATTTTTGATTTTGAATTTGTAATTTTCAATATTTGTTCAGCTAATTCAAGAATAGTAAATTCATTAGGGTTGCCAATATTTACAGGACCTATAACCGAATCATCAGTATTCATAAGGCGAATTAGTGCTTCAACTAAATCATCAACATACTGAAAACTACGTGTTTGATTTCCATTACCAAAAATAGTTATATCTTCATCTTTAAGTGCCTGAACTATAAAATTGGAAACCACTCGTCCGTCGTTTGCACTCATTCCTGGGCCATAAGTATTAAAAATACGCGCAATTTTTATACGAACATTATTTTGGTGATAATAATTAACAAATAAAGATTCTGCACAACGTTTACCTTCATCATAGCATGATCTTTTGCCAATAGGATTGCAGTTACCCCAATAATCTTCCGTTTGTGGATGCACAATCGGATCTCCATAAACTTCGCTTGTAGATGCCTGTAATACTTTTGCTTTAATACGCTTAGCTAATCCAAGCATGTTAATTGCACCCATAACCGATGTCTTAATTGTTTTTATGGCATTATGCTGATAATGTATTGGCGAAGCAGGACAAGCAAGATTATAAATTTCATCTACTTCTACAAAATAGGGCATTGTAATATCGTGCCGGATTAATTCAAAATAAGGCCTGTTTAGAAGATGAATAACATTTTTTTTCGACCCTGTAAAGAAATTATCAAGACAAATTACTTCGTTTCCTTCATTCAGCAATCGTTCGCATAAATGTGAACCAATAAATCCGGCACCTCCGGTTACCAATATTTTCTTCATTTAATTAATTCAAATTTTTGTTATTGATATACTACAAAAGTATTTTATTTTTTTGATTAACCCATTGCAAAGTAAATATAGCAAAAAGCTAACGTTTAAATATATCAAATAATCTTTTTTTAATTATGTTTTGTAAGTATCTTTATTCTTAATCTTCATTTGATTCGGATTTAGTAATTATCTAAGGAGTATATGTTTATAAACAGTTATTTGTTCGAAAAATTATTTGTAAAGTTGTCTTTTATTGTGCTATTTCTGCAATTTAATAACATGAAATATTTTGTTTTGCAATGTATTTAGTTTTTTTACTACCTTTATTTTTAAATAATTAAATAAAAAATTATACTTTTGCATTCTGTTTTTAAACAAAATAATGTCTAACTTATTAAAAGTAACTAATTTAAATTAAATGACTGAACAAGAAGAGAACAAAGCTGTAGAACAAGCTGAGAATGTTGAGCAGCAGGAGCAGATTACGGAAAAAACAAACGTAAAAGCAAAAAGCAAATCTAAAGAAGCAAAATCAGTGGTTGAGTATGCCATCCCAAGTGGTGATTTCGATTGGGAAAATACTCGTAATGATGGTGGATTTTATCCTCAATCAACGTACGTTGAATATGAAAAAATGTACGATCAAACTCTTTCCACAATTGCCGAAAATGAAGTAATTGACGGTACAGTTGTATCATTAAACAAACGTGAGGTTGTAATCAATATTGGTTACAAATCTGAAGGTGTTGTTAGTTTAAACGAATTTCGTTATAACCCTAAATTAAAGGTTGGCGATAGAGTTGAAGTTTATGTTGAAACTCAGGAAGATAAAGATGGCCAGCTAATCCTTTCTCATAAAAAAGCAAGAGCACTTCGCTCATGGGATCGTGTTAACGAAGCTCTTGAAAAAGACGAAATTATTCAAGGTTACATTAAATGTCGTACTAAAGGTGGTATGATCGTTGATGTATTTGGTATCGAAGCTTTCTTACCAGGTTCACAAATTGACGTGAAACCTATTCGTGATTACGATATTTATGTTGATAAAACCATGGAGTTTAAAGTGGTTAAAATCAATCATGAATTTAAAAATGTTGTTGTATCTCACAAAGCTCTTATTGAGGCTGAACTTGAACAACAAAAGAAAGAAATTATTGCAAAACTTGAAAAAGGACAAGTTCTTGAAGGAACTGTTAAAAATATTACTTCTTACGGAGTATTCATCGACCTTGGTGGTGTTGATGGATTAATTCACATTACTGACTTATCATGGGGTCGTGTTAATCATCCTGAAGAAATCGTTCAATTAGATCAGAAATTGAATGTTGTTATTCTTGATTTCGATGATGACAAAAAACGTATTGCACTAGGTCTAAAACAATTAACTCCTCATCCATGGGATGCTTTAAGTAAAGATCTTAAAGTTGGCGATTCTGTTAAAGGTAAAGTTGTTGTTATGGCTGACTATGGTGCATTTGTTGAAATTGCACAAGGTGTTGAAGGTCTTATCCACGTATCAGAAATGTCATGGTCGCAACATTTACGTAGCGCTCAGGAATTCCTGAAAGTTGGAGACGAAATCGAAGCTCAGATCCTTACTTTAGATCGCGACGAAAGAAAAATGTCGTTAGGTATTAAACAACTTAAATCTGATCCATGGAGCAATATCGACGAGAAATACGCTCTTGGAAGCAGACATACAGCAACCGTTCGAAACTTTACAAACTTTGGTGTATTTGTTGAAATCGAAGAAGGTGTTGATGGTTTAATTCATATTTCAGACCTTTCATGGACTAAAAAGATTAAACATCCTGCTGAATTTACTGCAATTGGTGAAAAAATTGACGTAGTAGTTCTGGAAATTGATAAAGAAAACCGAAGATTAAGCTTAGGTCACAAACAACTTGAAGAAAATCCTTGGGATGTATTCGAAACAGTATTTGTTGTTGGCTCAATTCACGAGGGTACCATAATTGAAGTATTCGATAAAGGAGCTGTTGTTGCTCTTCCATATGGTGTTGAAGGTTTTGTAACTCCAAAACATCTTGTTAAAGAAGACGGAAAATCTGGAAAAGTTGACGAAAAACTAGAATTTAAGGTAATAGAGTTTTCAAAGTCAGCAAAAAAGATTATCTTGTCACACAGTAGAGTTTTTGAGGACGAAAAGAAGGATGTAGAAGATACTGAAAAGAAAGCTAAAGCTGAAACTACTAAGAAAGCTGTAAAAAAGATTAAAACGAATCTTGAAAAAACAACTTTAGGTGATATTTCTGAATTAGCAAGTCTTAAAACAGAAATGGAAGAAGAACACAAAAAAGAAGTAGCTGAGAAAAAAGCCGAAATGGACGCTAAAGAAGAAAAGAAGGTTAAAGCAGCTAAAGCTAAAAAAGAAACCAAGAAAGAAGATAACACAACCGAAGAATAGTTCTTTTAACTTAAAAACTAGTTACAATGGAATTCAAGATTGAGAAACTGGAAAAATATACTTTGATTCAAGTAATGGAAGAAAAATTGGACACAAATGTAGCTCCAAGTTTAAAATCCGAATTGGTTTTGATCTCTGGCAAAGGAGAAAAAAATATCATACTTGATTTGAGTAGCTGTCGCTATTGCGACTCATCTGGTTTGAGTGCAATTCTTGTTGCTAATCGATTGTGTAAAAATGCTAATGGTACTTTTGTTTTAACAGGTTTAAACGAAGCTGTCGACAGATTAATTACCATATCGCAATTGGATACAGTATTGAACATTGCTTATTCGGCAGAAGAGGCAGTTGATATTATTAATGAAAGTGACGAGAATAAAAAAAATAAGGAATAGAATCTTTATCAATTGATTTTCGAATTAACAATATTAGGAAGCAGTTCAGCTGTACCAACATCGAAAAGAAACCTTACCGCTCATGTACTTAACGTACATGAGCGGTTTTTTTTAATCGATTGTGGAGAAGGAACACAAATGCAAATCAGACGAAATAAAATTCGTTTTGGGAAAATAAATCACATTTTTATTAGTCATTTGCATGGTGACCATATTTTCGGTTTATTCGGTTTGATTTCTACATTTAGCCTGCTTAATCGCGATAAAAACTTACATATTTATGCTCATGCCGAGCTGGAAAATATCCTAACAAAACATATTGAATACTTTGAAAGGAATTTGTCATTCAAAATAGTTTATCATCATATAAATCCGAAAAGGAACGAGGTTATTTTTGAAGATAGTAAATTGACTGTAGAAACGATACCTCTTAAACACAGAGTACCTTGTTGTGGTTTTCTTTTTAAAGAAAAACCTCTTTTAAGAAATATTAAAAAAGTATTTGTTGAGAATCATATTGTTCCTATTTCACAAATCCAGAAAATAAAAGAGGGTGAAGATTTTATTACTGAATCGGGAGATAGGATACCTAATAATGAGATTACTCTTCCTCCTTTTAAGCAGAGATCGTATGCTTATTGTACCGATACAGCTTACTATGAGAAAATAATAGCTATAATTCAAAATGTTGATTTACTTTTTCATGAAGCAACATATGCCAGTAATTTGAAAAAGATGGCTAAAGATACTTTTCACTCAACTTCAGAACAGGCAGCCACTATTGCAAAAAAAGCTAGTGTAGGCAAATTAATAATTGGACATTTCTCTGCACGATATAAAGATTTAACAGCCTTGGAGAATGAAGCAAAAGCTATTTTTGAAAACACGGTTGTGGCCGAAGATGGCGAAAGACATACTATTCCCTTAACACGATAGTTATTAACAGAAGCTAAAAACTTTTCCTTTAACTTCTCATCATAGAATAGTATCTTTGTAAATATTTAAAAAATACTCATAAAGAAACAACTAATGCACGAAAAGATTATCATTCTTGATTTTGGCTCACAATATACTCAGTTAATTGCCAGACGCGTTCGTGAGCTTAATGTTTATTGTGAAATTCATCCGTTCAATAAAATTCCTGAGCTAAATAACAATGTTAAGGGAGTAATTCTTTCTGGTAGTCCCTTTTCTGTTCGTGATACAAATGCTCCCTATCCTGATTTATCGAATATTAAAAAGAAATTTCCTTTGCTTGGTGTGTGCTATGGAGCTCAGTTTCTGGCGCATAATTTTGGAGGTGAAGTAATGCCTTCTAAGCATCGCGAATATGGGCGAGCTCGATTGGATTTTATTGATACTGATTCGGCCCTTATGAAAGGTATTCAGCAAAATTCTCAGGTTTGGATGTCGCACGGCGATACTATTACCAAAATACCTGATAACTATAAAATAATTACAAGTACTGCCGATGTTAAATTTGGTGGATTTAAAATAATGGATGAGCAAACATATGGTATTCAGTTTCATCCTGAGGTATATCATACCGAACAAGGTAAGCAATTGCTCGAAAACTTTATTGTACATATTTGTGGATGTAAACAAGACTGGACTCCATCTGCCTTTGCTGAGGAAACTATAAAAGAACTTCGTTCTAAACTTGGTAACGATAAAGTGGTACTTGGTTTATCAGGTGGTGTCGATTCTTCAGTTGCTGGCATACTTTTACATAAAGCAATTGGTAAGAATCTTACATGTATTTTTGTTGATAATGGACTTTTACGTAAGAATGAGTTTGAGAAGGTTTTGGAGTCATATAAAGATATGGGTTTAAATGTAATAGGTGTTAATGCTAAAGAAAAATTTCTGTCACAATTAAAGGGCAAATCAGATCCAGAAGAAAAAAGGAAGGCAATAGGTAGAGTATTTATTGAAATATTTGATGAAGAAGCTCATAAAATAAAAGAGGTTAAATGGTTAGCTCAAGGTACTATTTATCCTGATGTTATTGAGTCGATTTCTGTTAATGGACCATCAGCTACAATAAAATCTCATCACAATGTTGGCGGATTACCAGAAAAAATGCACCTCAAAGTGGTAGAACCTTTACGATTGCTTTTTAAAGATGAAGTAAGACGAGTTGGTGCATCTATTGGTATAAAGAATGAATTATTGCAACGACACCCTTTTCCTGGACCCGGATTGGCTATTCGCATTCTTGGTGATATTACTCCTGAAAAGATTCACATCCTTCAGGAAGTAGATAATATTTACATTGAAGGCCTTAAACAATATGGCCTGTATGATAAAGTTTGGCAAGCTGGTGTTATTCTTTTACCTGTTCAGTCGGTGGGAGTTATGGGCGACGAAAGAACATACGAAAATGCAGTTGCACTAAGAGCTGTTTCATCAACTGATGGAATGACTGCAGATTGGTCGCATTTGCCTTATGAGTTCTTAGCCGATATATCAAACAAAATAATTAATAATGTTAAGGGAATAAACAGAGTAGTTTATGATATTAGCTCGAAACCACCTGCAACTATTGAATGGGAATAATAAGTAAGGAAAAAGGAACTTTTTCCTTTTTCTTTTGTTTAAAATATAACTAATCTTAGATATATGTCTTCATCGACAAATATTATTGAATTCAAAGGATTTGTAAGTCATAATGATATTACAAGGCTTATTAATGAGTTTGCAAAATCTGCAGAAAATCTTAATATCACTAATTCCTTATTCAAGAAGATTGTAGTTGTTTTAATTGAAGTACTTGAAAATAGTTTTCATTATACAAACAGTATAAAAAAAGAGTTGCCAGAAAACATTGACATACCAATATTTTCAATACTTAAAATGAAGAATTCATTTAAACTTATTTCTATTAATCCTATTAAAAAAGAGCATGTTAATTTGTTGAGTCAGAGAATTAGCGAAATCAATAACTGTGAAAAAATATTTTTAAAAGAGCTTTATTTAAAAAAGTTAATTGAATCAATGAATAATGATAAAATCAGTCCTGGCGTTGGATTAATACGATTAGCCAAAATAACTCAAAATAAAATTAAATGTTCATTTAATCAATTTGACAATAAATTCTTAAATTACAGGCTTGAAATTCTTGTTAATTGTAAATAAAAGTAGAAGTATCCGATGGAAGACCTTTACATTGAACCAACAGAAATTAGTCCGAAAGTAAAATTTGATATTAAAAGTAAGAGATTTGAATTATCTGGTATTTCAAGACCAGAAGATGTGGTTGCTTTTTACGATTCGGTAATTTTTAAAATAGACTCTTATATTAATCAGGTTTTAAAAAATGAGAGTACTATAAAGAATCTTAGTTTTGATTTAGTTTTTGATCTTAATTATATAAATTCAGCATCATCAAAATATATTCTACAAATTTTGGATCTATTCAAAAAAATTCTTCTTAAAGGAGCAAAGGTAAAATGTACCTGGTATTACGAAGATATAGATGATCAGATTTTTGAGGATGGTGAAGATCTCTCTGATGTTATTAAAATGGAGTTCGATTTTGTTGAACGCAAATAATTTTAACTTACCAATTACGTTTTGTAATAAATACATATTAAAATGATAAAAAAAACAATTACTAAATATATTTTCCTATTATCAATTTTAGCTCTACCATTTAACTTATTTTCTCAGTATTTAACTGAAGATATATTTAAATTCAGCAGAGCAATGGGTTATATTGCTAACTTTTATGTTGATACTGTAAACAGTCCTCAGTTAGTTGAAACTGCTATTATTAATGTATTAAAAGAGCTTGATCCGCATTCGGTATATATTCCCGAAAAAGAAGTTAAAGAAATGAACCAACCCCTCGAAGGAAATTTCGAAGGTATTGGTATTCAGTTTAACTTACTAAAGGATACAATTTTTGTGATTTCTCCAATATCGGGAGGTCCATCAGAAAAAGTTGGATTGCGAGCAGGTGATAGAATAATTAAAATAAATGATGAGATCGTTGCTGGTAAAAATATTTCAACAACAGGTGTTCGGGATCGTTTACTAGGTGATAAGGGAACTAAAGTTAATGTTACTATTAAGCGAAAGGGTGTTGCCGAGCCATTGGTATTTACAATTACTCGCGATAAAATTCCTATTTATAGTGTGGATGCCGCTTATTTAATAGATAAAAATATTGCTTATATCAAGATTAATCGGTTTGCATTAACTACTGTTGATGAGTTTGTTGAAAAAATGAAGACTCTAAAAGGAAATGGAGCTACATCTCTTATTCTTGATTTACGTGATAATGGAGGAGGATTTCTGGATAAAGCAATTGAACTTGCCGATCATTTTCTTGATGATAAAAAATTGATTGTTTATACAGAGGGAATGAGAGCTCCCAAAAATGAAAATTTTGCTACAAATAATGGCATTTTTCAAGAAGGTAACATTATTATTTTAATTGATGAAGGGTCTGCTTCGGCTAGCGAAATTGTTGCTGGTGCGGTTCAAGATTGGGATCGTGGTATTATTATTGGTCGTAGATCATTTGGTAAGGGATTGGTACAAAAACCATTTTATTTACCCGATGGATCAATGATTCGATTAACTATTGCAAGATATCATACTCCAACCGGAAGAGTAATACAAAAACCCTATACGGAAGGTAATGATAAATATGATCTTGAATTATTAAAACGATATAACCAAGGTGAATTACTTAATAAAGACAGTATCTCTTTTCCTGATTCATTAAAATACAATACTTTAAAAAACAACAGAGTTGTATATGGTGGTGGTGGAATTATGCCAGATATTTTTGTGCCTATTGATACAACATCGGTTACACCATATTACAGTAAAATACTACGACAAGGTGTTTTAAATTCGTTTGTCCTGGAATACGTTGATAAAAATAGAAAATCATTAAGATCAACTTATCCTGATTTTAATAAGTTTAATAGCAAGTTCGAAGTTAACGAACTAATTCTATCTGAGTTAGTTGCTTATGGTACCGATAATAAAATAGAAGCCACAGCAGATGAAATCGAAAAATCAAAAGCCGATTTAGCATTAGTAATAAAAGCTTTAATAGCAAGAGACCTGTGGGAAATGAGTGAGTATTTTCAGATTATAAATGTTCGTGATAAAGGATTTAATAAAGCCATAGAAGTAGCTAAAAATTGGGATAAATACCATTCTGAAGTCCTAATTAATCCTTAACAGCGTAGTTTTTTTTAATTATTACAATAACTTTGCAGCATTCTAAAATTCTTTTGAATGCTGCATGATATTTATATATGGCTCTATAATCATTATATTGAGGTTATAGGAACACTATTTGGATTATTATATATATTCTTCTCAATAAAGCAGAATGTTTGGTGTTGGCCTGTAGGGTTAGTTTCTTCTATAATTTATGTTGTTGTTTTTTTTAGTTCAAAGTTCTATGCCGATATGGGACTTCAATTTTATTATGTTTTTATTAGTATTTATGGATGGTACAATTGGATTTATGGAGTAAATACTAAACACACGAAAACTTTAGAAGTAACAAATTCAAGTCTTAAATTGGGATTGATTTTATTTGTGATTAATGCAATTCTGTTTGTATTCATATCAATTATACTTGTAAATTTTACCGATTCGGAAATACCCTATTGGGATGCATTTACTACTGCCGCAAGTATTATTGCTACATGGATGCTTGCTAAGAAGAAAATAGAACATTGGATTATTTGGATTATTGTTGATGCTGTATCACTTGGATTGTATATTTATAAAGGACTATATGCTACTGTAGTATTATTTGCAGTTTATACAGTTCTTGCATTTATTGGATATCTGGAATGGAAAAAAAGTCTAAAAAAGACATAAAAAGAATAGTAATAATTGGACCCGAATCAACTGGGAAAACAGAATTGGCGCAATATCTTGCAGGGCAATTTAATACTGTTTACGTTCCTGAATATGCACGTAAGTATATAGAAGACCTAAATCGACCTTATAATTTTGCTGATATTGAAACCATTGCTCGAAAGCAAATTGAACTTGGAGAAGAATATGATCTTAAAGCAAATATGATTTTATTTTTTGATACCTATTTAATTATTACAAAAGTTTGGTTTAATGTGGTTTTTAAAAGAATACCCGAATGGCTCGATGATGCAATAAAAAAATCTGATATTGATTTGTTCCTATTATGTGATACCGAGTTGCCTTGGATACCTGATAAAGTGAGAGAAAATGGCGGTAAGATGCGAGAGAAACTTTTTGACATGTATAAATACGAGCTGCAGCATTATGGATTTAAGTTTGCTATAATAACAGGTACGGGTGATGCACGATTTAATAATGCATTAAAAATAGTGCAGACTTTTATAAAATAACTGCAGGAAATTAATTTAAACGATAAATTTCCAGATAATTACAAGATTTTTTTAACCAAGAGGTAATACTGGCAAAAGGTATAGAAGAATTAGTTTTTTCTTTTGTCCACTAGGAAAAATATTCCTCTTGTGAAGCTTTCAAATAAATATTACTGAAATATTCTACTATTGCGAGGGTGTAAAAACTACAATCCCATTGTTTAAATTTTTTTTAGTTTATTAAAACGAATCATTCATCCATCATTTTTGAACAATTAAAAAAAAAATTTTGTAAACTGCATTTACTTCTTTAATTTTAGTATCCGAAAAACAAGTAAATTTTGAATTAATTAAAAATTTAAACGATTTACTAAGGTTAGCAAATGAACCTAAAATAAATTATATTTGTTTTACGAAAAAAAAAGTTTAAATTTATACAACTGAAATAGATAATAACAGAAAGCCAAATGAGCTTTAATATTGATGAGTCTTACAGCAGAATGAATAAAGGTGAAGTATTGCTTGCTTACAAAGGAAGTATTACAGCCGAATTGATTACCAATGTTTTAGGTGTAGTTGAAACTAAGCTTGATCATGTAATTGATAGTTCTGGTGTAAAGAAGAAAATTTATAATGTTTTAGTAGAAAGTTTGCAAAATTTATATCACCACGTAGATGATCTGCCAACAGATTACAGTGATAAGCTTGATATACATTTTGGAATTTTTGTTATTTCTAAATCAGATGAAAAGTATAAAATAATTACTGGAAATTTTATAAGAAACGACAAAATTAAGAAACTAAAAGAACGACTTGATAAAATCAAAACACTTTCAAAAGATGAACTGAAAGATTTATACAAATTTGTATTAAATAATCAGAAATTTTCTGACAAAGGTGGTGGTGGTTTAGGACTAATTGATATTGCAAGAAGAACTGGAGGCGGAATGGATTATAGTTTCGAAGATTACGATGAGAATTATTCTTTTTTTAGATTAGATATTATTATTGATTAGAAAATTATATTAAAAATCCTTAAATAATTCAACAATATGGAATCAATTTCAATAGAAGGAACTCCAAAAACCCCAAGCGTAAGTTTTGACGCAAATACAGGGATAATTGAAATAAAAGGTCGCTCAATTCCTGAAAATTCAATTGAGTTCTATCGACCTTTGGTTGAATGGCTGGAAGAGTATTCGAAAGAACCTCAAAAGCTAACTACCGTAAATATTCAATTAGAATATTTTAACACCAGTTCGTCGAAATGCATTCTTGATGTTTTTAAGAAATTAGAAGCCATTAAAAAAGCACGCAACGAGGTTATTATTAACTGGTATTACGAAGAAGACGATGAGGATATGCTTGAAGCAGGAGAAGATTACGAATCAATTATTCGTATTCCATTCAAGATGATCGAAGTTGTAGACTAGTCAACAAGCCTTTTAAAATATAAAAAAAGCTGCAGAATATATTTATTCTGTAGCTTTTCGTATTTAAACTTTTATATTAGAACGCAATATGGCACCTCAATCGAGATGCCATATTATTATAATTTAAACTGCTTCTGTTCAAAGAACTCAAGAGCTTTTTTCATTAACCTGAAATACAGAACAAAGAACAAGGCGACAGTCATAAACCACATAACCAGTACATTAACCCAGAATGTTTCATAGAAATTTCCAAATACTTGTTTTCGTGGGGCATAGAAATGAGCTTTCACAAATCTATTATTAGGATCGAGGAAAATTGGATCTACTTTCTGGAATAGTTCTCCATTATATTCAATTATTCTATTTATTTCATTCGAATTTTTAAGTAATTCAGACAGATTCTCATTATAATGCTCTCGTTTAATTTTCATAAACTGCTCGCGTTCTTCAGGAGTCTTTTGTAAATTGGATATTAATTGATCCTTTAGTCCATTAGCTTTATTATAAAGTTTAATGTAATACTTATTCAAGGATTCCATATAATCTTTTAGTGATTGAATTACTTCATTATTCAATTTTCCATGATAGAGCTGGTCATATTCCTTAAATATTACAAGTTTGCCTGATTCTGAATTTAATTCTTTCCTTATTTCATTTCTTAAGAGTTCCAGATTCTCATTTATTTCTTTTTCTTTTTCCTGATTATTTATATTCCTCTCAAGAAATGATATTTTATTATTTAGGGTACGTATCCAATAGTTTTTCTTAAAATCGGATATGCTCATTGCCTTATTAAAATTATAAAACTGGTTTTCATATTCATTTTCTTTAAACTGATAAACAGCAAGCGCTTCGTATGCCCAACGTGCAGTAATTATTTCTCCATAAAATGGAATGTCACGAGGATTAGAAATATTAGGATTAAGTTTTTCAAATTTTACAATGATACCACTTAGAATAAGTTGAGGAATGATTAGAAATGGAATAAGAATATAAATAGTAATAACTGTTTTGAAACTATCTGAAATAACCAATCCAAGCATATTTGAAAAGCACCATGCAGTAAATAGTACTATCCAGTATTCAAAGTACATTCCTTTTATTTCCATTATGGAATTACCAATTATAACAAATACAAGTGATTGAATTGCAGAAAGGGTAAATAGAACCGCTATTTTGGAAAACAAATAACTAGCCCAGCTAAGATTTAAGAATGCTTCTCTTTTAAGAATTTTTCTGTCTTTAATAATCTCTTCGGCACTCACTGTTAGTCCAATAAATAGACCAACAATAACGGACATAAAAATGTAAACCGGAAGGTTACTGTTTTCGCTTAAACTATATCCAATTACATTCCCAACATTAACATTGTAATATTTAATAATAAAAGCCAATAAGAATGCCAATAATGGAGCTTCAGCCAAATTTATTACTAAATATTGTGTATTGGCCATTTTTGATAAAACATCTCTTTTAATAAAAACGATTAACTGTTTTAATTTATTAGGTACCTTAAAAGATATCTCAGGTAAACGTATGTCGGGCAATATCTGTCTGGATGATGAAGAATCTTTAGTTTCCTCTTGTTTTAATTTTGCAAAACTATCGCGCCATTCTGTTGGAGATATTTTTCTTTCATTCGTAAAATTGCCATATTCATCCAAAACCTTTGTTTCAATAATATTAAAAACTTGCTCAGGATTAACATTACCGCAACAATGACATTCACTTTCACTCCAATTGGCATGCTGAATGGTTGATTTAAAATAAATAATTGAATCAATTGGGTCGCCATCATAAATCAGATATCCACCATTATCAAGAATAAGAAGCTTGTCGAACATCTTAAAAATTGCAGATGATGGTTGATGAATAACCACAAATACTAATTTTCCTTTAAGTGCTAGCTCTTTTAGTAAGTCCAGAATGTTCTCCGAATCCCTTGATGATAAACCTGATGTTGGTTCATCCAAGAATAAAACGCCTGGTTCACGAATCAATTCAAGTGCAATATTTAGTCTTTTACGCTGTCCTCCACTTATCTTTTTATTTAAAGGACTACCAACCTCAATATCCCGAATTTCATATAGCCCAAGGTTTTCCAGAACATTAATTACAGCTTCTTCAATTTCTTTTTCGTTATAATTATCAAAACAAAGCTTGGCATTATAATAAAGATTCTGATAAACAGTAAGCTCCTCAATTAATAAGTCATCCTGGGAAACATGACCAATTAAACCTTCAATTTTATCTTTTTCGGTATGTATATTAATTCCATTTACCAGTATTTCGCCTTTTGATGGTGGATAGGTGCCATTAAGTACGTTTAATAAGGTTGATTTACCAGCTCCACTGGCACCCATAATCCCAACTAGTTTTCCCGATTCTTCGCTAAAATTTAGTTTATGCAATCCAATTTTGCCAGATTTGAAATGATATTCAATATCACGGGCATCGAAAATAATTCTGGATTTTATTCTTTGAATATTAAATTGGCTTACAATATCACCATAATAAATTGGTTTGATTTTAGGATTTCGAACTGAGGAACCATTTGTTAAAACATAGATTTTTTCACTCTCTAATAATTGGCCATTTAAGTATAATTCGCTCTCTCCAATATATTTGATTAAATACATGTTAGATGAGTCGACTTCTAGAATCCTGATTTGGCCATCGAGTGCCGGTTTGCTATTATGTAAAACATTAGGATGCTGGAAATTCTCATTATTATCAATTACCAGAAGTTTTTTTGTATCAGGAATTTTATCGTAACCAAAGAATGCTAAATCTTCGATATGTTTATATTCTTCTTCAGGAATATGGAAAGCATCACCCACGGTAGTTACAAATGCCATTTCTTGTTCAGTGATTTCTCCTCCTGATTTTACAAACTCTAACAACTGAACTAATACAATATTTTTTTGTCTCTGGGTTAATTCTTCATTTATTTGAGTACAAATCTTAAGAACTCTAACAGAACTTGATGATGTTCGTTTTTTAACAAGACCTTTTTCACTCAGCTTTTCCTGGTGAAGCTCATAATAATAATTAAATACTTCTATATAGTTTTTAACAGCTTCCTGATTAAGTTGTCTTTTTAGGAAGTATTCGACAATAGATCGGCGATCACTTGCATTACTTGCAGGATGGGCAATAATTGCAAATAATTGCATTAATGCCTTTAATATTTGCTCGCTCATAAAATATAATTAATATTATTAATCAAAACATTGATGTATACGAATTTATACTTATTTTTCTTTAAAACCAATTAGGAGCATTACTTCATCTTTTATAAGTACTCCCTTTTCAAATTCAACTTCTACTATACAATCAATAGTTGAAGTAAACTTAAAATTCCAGTATGGTATATAATTAAAGTCTTTATTACAGAATAAGGGATTTTTCTCTGTATCAAAAACAGTTATGGTTACTTTTGAATTAGTAGCATTAGAGCACGCTGCAATCCTGTAATAGCTCCCTCCATAAAAGGTTGTTAAAAAGCGAGCTTTGTTATTTTCGTCAACTTTTGTTTTGTACTCCTGTCCATCAGATACGTAACCTTCAGTATTAATAAGGTTTATGCAATTATTTAGGGAGTTATTCTGACTTTTAGCACGGTTGCTAAAAATGAATATTATTAAAGTAGAAATCAACAAGCCTTTTACTATGAATTTCATATCATTATTGAGTTATACTATTACGTATGGCAGAAATTTTCTGAGCTATTGTTCTTATATGATATTCCGAAATAATTACATTTGAATTACTCTTAATAATCGATAGTTTCTGTTCTGGTATTACTTCTGATTCTTGATATGTATAATTAAAGATAATTCCATCAAATTCATAAGCAAGATCTACCAGTGCGTCAATTAATAGAGAGAAATCTTTAGATTTATAATAATAAGGAGATAATAATTCAATTAAATTATCAAGTGGATGCTTTTGTTCTCCCAGTCTATTTATTATACTCCTATTCTTATTTTCATCCGTAATTTGCGCCAATAAATATAAGCTTTCTATCCAACCCCCTGTAACAATGAGTATACCTACATCTTTTCGATTGCTGTTTTTTAAATAGCTATCAAATTCACGATATGTATTTGTAAGAAAATACAATAGTGAATCCTGATTATCAATATTCTTTTCAACTCGATCAATTAATGATGCCTGAAAAGCAGAATTTAACCCAAGTTCACCACTTAATTTTTTAATTACTGTAAAATACGAAATAATATCAGGTACTTGGTCATAAATATTAAGGTAGCCCATATCTGTTCCATATATACCAATATTTAAAGATTGTTTAAAAATAGTAGTATAGTTTGATACGTTTTCAGGTGGGCTTAAGAAGCTTTTATTATAATCAATATTACTGTTTTTAATTATTGAGGTAACCTGAAATGGAGAAGGAATAGTGAATAATGTATTGTTATATTTAAATATAAGCGACGAAGTATCAGGGTCTCCAATTGGAATACTTTCTGATGATTGGTTTGTATAATTACTCTTTTTACATGAAAAGATAATAAGAATGAATAAAACAATAAATAGAAATCTCATTCTTTGAATGGTTTGAAGCATAGCTTTCGGTAAAATTTATATTTGTATTGCTAAGTAATAAAAAAATCATGAATTATCAAAGATTTCATAATGATTAGATCAATTATAAGATTAACATTTAACAAAAAACAATCGTTTGTTTAAATATGTATTTAACTCAATTAAATAAATTAATTTTGCCAATTAAAAAAGATTTGACACAAACTCCTGTAAAATATAAAGAAATTTGGATTATTGCATACCCAATAATCCTTAGTAGTATTGTCCATAATATTATTGGTGTTACCGACACAGCATTTTTAGGTAGAGTAGGAGTAGTGGAGCTTGGTGCTGCAGCTATTGGTAGTGTATTCTATTTAACTATTATTATGTTGGGTTTTGGTTTTGCAATTGGTACTCAAATTATTGTTGCACGTCGCTTAGGTGAAAACAAGCCATGGGAAATAGGAAAGACTATTGAACAATCGCACTATTTTCTTGCCTTTTTAGCCGTAATCCTTGTTTTAATAATGCTTTTAAACTTACCTGTACTTTTTAAATCCATATTACAATCTCATGAAGTTGAACAAGCAACCAGCGAATATTTAAAATACAGGATTTTCGGATTGTTTTTTGCCTTTATAATGCATGGATTTAGAGCATTTTATATAGGTATTGCAAGAACAAAGGTTATTACTTATACAACAATAATAATGGCCTTTTCGAACGTATTTTTCGATTATGTAATGATTTTCGGGAAACTAGGATTTCCTGAAATGGGTATTGCTGGAGCAGCTATTGCATCTGTTATTTCTGAACTTTTGGCTACGCTGTTTTTTATTACTTACACGTTAAAGTTTGTTGATATTAAATACTTTCAGTTGTTCCAGTTTAAGAAAATAGATTTTGGATACCTCTACAGGATTCTGAAAGTAGCATTCCCTACTATGATGCAGAATTTTATTTCTTTCATAGGGTGGTTTTTCTTTTTCCTTTTTGTTGAAAGACTTGGAGAACGACCTTTGGCTGTTTCTAATATCATCCGAAGTGTGTATGTTGTTATGTTAATTCCAATATGGGGCTTTTCTTCTGCTGCTAATACTTTGGTTTCATATTCTATTGGTAGAAATAATCCTGATCAGGTTTTACCTATTATTAAAAAAGTCTTTAAATTAACAATTTTGGGAGTTGTGTTATTGGTAATTATTAATGTAATTTTTCCTGAGCTTATATTGTCGATATATACAAATGATAAAAATCTTATAACAGATTCTTTACCAGTACTCTATATTGTAAGTATTGCTTCCCTTTTTATTGCAGTTGGTTTTGTTTTCTTTAGTGGAGTTACAGGTACAGGAAATACTAAAGTTTCTTTAATAATTGAAACCCTTGTGATTTTTTTATATGTTTTTATGACTTATGTATTTGTAAATATAAAAAATACCAGTATTGAACTTGTTTGGGTAGTTGAGATCATTTATGGATTAGTAATAGCAATAATGTCGTACTTGTATTTAAGATATGGAAAATGGCAGAATAAGAGAATATAATAAATCATATTATAGTATAAGTTTAAAAAACTAACCTAAACCCAATTTGATTATCAGGAGTAATTAACATAATTAATTTATCATATTTCTGTTTGTGAATCATAGGTATAAGATATCCAATTGCGCCACCTGTAATTGCACCAACAATTATATCTGTAGGGAAGTGTTTCCCTGCTTCGTATCTTAAGTATCCCGTGGTTGCTGCGGTAGTTAAACAAATACCCCAAACTGTATATGTATAACCTGATTTACCATAAATATCTGTTACTACTTTTGAAATAAAAACAGCATTAAAAAAAGCACTAGAGGTATGTCCTGAATAAAATGATTTATAAGTTGTTTCTTCCTTACTTAATTTCATTCTGCTATCTTCAGATAAATCATTATTATACATATATGGGCGGATGCGCTGCGCTGTTATTTTTGTATTACTTGTAAAACTGCTGTTAATCAGAAAACCCTCAAGATACATTACACCAAGAATAAATATATTGTTCCATTGCCTGTTTTTAATTTCAGGAAAAATAATCAAAGCTGGTGCATATTTAAGTCCATCCCTAAAATAATCACTTGCATTATCAGCTTTTGGAGACCAATTATAAGTTGCTGAACGATCAAAAGAGTTTATCTTATTCCTGTTTAGGTTTACCGCTTCGTTTTCTTTTAAATAGTTTATTGGATAATTTGAATCGAGATAGTAATATAAAAGACTTGATGAAAGGGCTGTTGAAATTATTATTGCATCATTTGTTTTACTTAACTTATATGGAAACTTGTTATTTTGCGAGAAGGTACTCGAAAAACAAAAAGTCAATAAAACTAATAATACATATAAAGTTAATGGTTTCAACTTACTATTTATTTTGATGTATAAATTACATAAAATTTACATATGAGTAAAGTATTTGTAATAACTATTGAAATTTCTAATTTTACAAAAAAAATAATAGATATGGAATCAACCAGAATTTTCATTCAGTTTCTGCAATCAAGTATAACACCTGTTGCTTTAATATCGGGGGTTGGCTTACTTTTACTTACCATTACGAATCGATTTGGCAGAACTATTGACCGAACGAGACATTTGGTTGCTGAATTAGACAATCATACTGTTCAGCGGCGCTCAGAAAAGATAAATGAAATCCAGATTTTATTTCAACGAAGCAAATATTTAAGATCTTCGATTGCTGCCATAACTGTTAGTGTTATTACCAGCAGTCTTATAATACCCTTACTGGTTTTTATGATTTTCTTTAGTTATGATTTGAGGTGGGTAGGATATATTCTATTTATGGTATCTGTTTTATCAATCCTTATTTCTGCAATTTATTTTTTTATGGATGTTTTGCTCTCATTAAAGGCATTGCGACTGGAAGCCAATGAATATATCCAATAATAATTAGTGTTTCCATTTATCTTTATTTAATTCTTGTATTTCTCTCCTATTTAAACTTTTAATATGGATTTCGGTCTTATAAAATAGAATTTTCATAACTTGTTATTTAAAATCTTAAAGAAAAATCCATGAAAAAACTCACCCTTTTATCAATTGTTTTTCTGTTTGCAATGAACTCGTTTACTTACTCGCAGAAAAAAGAAAAAAAAGATTCGTTGAACGAATCAGTATTTGCAGGATTATCATTCAGAAATATTGGTCCTGCATTTATGTCAGGCAGAATTGCTGACATTGCAATACATCCACTTAATAAAAATGTTTGGATAGTTGCCGTTGGCTCTGGTGGAGTTTGGAAAACTGAGAATGCCGGAACCACATGGAAACCTGTTTTTGATAGTCAATCCTCATACTCTATTGGTTGCGTTACTATCGATCCCAATAATCCACATATTGTTTGGGTTGGAACAGGCGAAAATATTGGTGGAAGGCATGTAGGTTATGGTGATGGTATCTATAAAAGTGATGATGGAGGAGAATCCTGGACAAATATGGGATTAAAACAATCTCATCACATATCTAAAATTATTGTACATCCAATCAATTCGAATATTATCTGGGTTGCTGCGCAGGGACCCTTATGGTCAAAAGGAGGCGACAGAGGACTTTACAAGAGCATTGATGGTGGAAAAAACTGGAAAAAAACACTTGGCGACAACGAATGGATTGGTGTTACCGATATTGTAATTGATCCTCGTGATCCAACTATATTATATGCAGCTACATGGCAGCGACAGAGAACAGTTGCCGCTTATTTGGGTGGGGGGCCAGGAACGGCTATATATAAATCAACCGATGGTGGCGAAAACTGGGAAAAGCTTAGCAAAGGATTGCCAAAAACAAATATGGGTAAAATAGGATTAGCAATTTCTCCTCAAAAACCCGATGTTGTTTATGCAGTAATAGAGCTCGACAGAAGAACCGGAGGTCTTTATAAATCTTTGGATAGAGGTGCTTCATGGACAAAACAATCGGATGCCGTATCGGGCGCTACAGGACCTCATTATTATCAGGAGCTTTATGCAAGTCCTCATCAGTTTGATAGAATCTACCTTGTTGATTTCCGTATTCAGATTTCAAATGACGGGGGTAAATTATTTAAACAGATGACAGAAGAATTTAAACATTCAGATAACCACTCTATAGCATTTAGAATGGATGATCCGAATTATTTGTTGGTAGGAACAGATGGAGGAATTTATGAAAGCTTCGATCTGGCAAAAACATGGAAATATATTCCTAATTTGCCCGTAACTCAATTTTATAAAGTTGCTGTTGACGATGCCAAGCCTTTTTATAATATTTATGGTGGAACGCAGGATAACAGTACACAAGGAGGACCATCAAGAACCGATAATGCTAGCGGAATAAGAAACTCCGACTGGGAAATCGTTTTGTTTGCCGATGGTCATCAGCCTGCAACTGAGCCAGGTAATCCAGATATCGTTTATGCAGAATGGCAGCAAGGGAACCTTGTTCGTGCCGACAGAACGACCGGTGAGATAATATATATAAAACCACAACCCGAAGAAGGTGAAAATGCCGAGAGATTTAACTGGGATGCACCTATTTTAGTTAGTCCTCATTCAACAACACGACTTTATTATGCATCTCAGCGTGTTTGGCGTTCTGATGACAGAGGAGATAGCTGGAAACCTATTTCCGGCGATCTGACAAAAAATCAGGAAAGAATTAAATTGCCCATTATGGATAAAACATGGAGCGTAGATTCTCCTTGGGATATGGACGCAATGTCGACATATAATACGATAACTTCACTTTCTGAATCGCCAAAACAAGAAGGCATGATATATGCAGGAACAGACGATGGATATATTCAGATTACTGAAGATGGAGGTGAAATCTGGAGACGTATTGAGGTAAATCAATTACCGGGAGTTCCCGCAACAGCATTTATTAACGATATTAAAGCAGATTTATTTGATGTTAATACGGTTTATGTTGCATTAGATAATCATAAGTTCGGTGATTTAAATCCGTATTTATACAAAAGTTCAGATAAGGGAAAAACATGGAAATCAATAAAAGGAAATATTCCAGACCGTACGCTAGTATGGCGATTAGTTCAGGATCATGTTAAACCCGAGTTGCTTTTTGCAGCCACAGAATTTGGAATTTATTTTACTATAGATGGCGGAATAAAATGGACAAAGCTTAATGGTGGTTTGCCAACTATTTCATTCAGAGATCTTGCTATTCAGAAACACGAAAATGATCTTGTAGGTGCATCTTTTGGTCGTGGATTTTTTATTTTAGATGATTACTCAGCACTTAGAGAATTTACAGAAGAACAGCTAAAACAAGAAGCAAATTTATTTTCCGTAAGAAAAGCATGGTGGTATTTGCCGCGCGATCCATTAGGAGGTGATATTAAAGGATCAATGGGAGCTCAGTTATTTACTGCTCCAAATCCACCCTTTGGTGCTGTTTTTACATATTTTGTTGGTGCCGAATATAAAACATTAAAGGATATACGCACAGAGAAAGAAAAACAACTGGTTCAAAATAATCAGAATATTCCATTTCCAGGATGGGATGAACTTGAGCAAGAAAAAAAACAACAAAAACCACAACTTTGGCTAACTATCGAAGATATGAATGGTAATGTTATTCGTAAACTCGAAGCTCCAACAACAAAAGGATTTAATCGTGTAAACTGGGACTTAAGAGCAAGTGCAAAGCAAGGAATAGATCCTGACAAGTTAGATCCTCAGAGGCAAGCAAAAGGAGCTCTTGTGTTACCAGGCGAATATAATGTAACGCTCTATAAGGATATTGATGGAGAAGTTACCAAATTATCGGGTCCTCAGAAATTTGTTGTTGAACAGATGAGGAAAGGAGCCTTAGAAGGATCATCACCAGAAGTAACTGTTGCTTTCTGGAATGATTTAGAGGATCTGCAAGCCAAAATAAATGCAATGGTTGTTTCTCTTGAAAGTTCCAAAAAGAAAGTCAATGCAATGATAAAAGCAATCGAGAGAACAAGTGTTAAACCAGGCGAATTAAACAAAAAACTAAATGAGCTGAATAAGGAATTGTACGATTTGGAAACTCAATTAATGGGTAGTAAATCCAAAGGTGAATTGAGCGAACCTGACAAACCGATAATTTTTGAAAGAATAAGTGCTGCAAGTATAGGAACAGGTTTTTCAACATATGGGCCAACACCAACTCACAAAAGAAGTTTAGAAATAGCTCAAAAGGAATTCGATTTGATAAAAACGAAATATGAACTTATAGCAAATAAAAAATTACCAGAACTCGAAAACGAATTGATAACAGCAGGATCACCCTGGATTAAAGGTCAGGAATTGCCATAATTATTTATTTGTTGTTTTATAGTCCTGTTATTGTAATATTGGCAGGACTTTTTTATAATTCTTTAAATTTTAAGTCCATTTGTCAGCATAATCACAATTTATTTATTTGGCAAAATTTTTGAATACTCTAATTTATATATGTTAATAATTTAATAATTAAATAAAAATTGAAGATATGATTGAAATGGAAATTTATTTTGATGGCAATAAAAAAGTGAATGCTAATTTTAACGGAACTATAATTAAAACGGATCAACCTTTGCAAGGTGGAGGAGATGGAACAGCTCCTGCTCCATTCGACTTGTTTTTAGCATCTATTGGCACATGTGCAGGAATCTATGTGAAAGGTTTTTGTGATCAGCGGGGTATATCGACAGATGGAATAAAAATAATTCAACATATGAATTATAATCATTCAACCCGATTGATAGATAAGATTGATTTAGAAATACAAGTACCAAAGGATTTTCCTGAGAAATATAAAGAGGCAGTAATTAATGCAGCCAATTTATGTGCAGTAAAAAAACATTTGCAAACTCCACCACAATTTGATGTATATACTAAGGCAGTCTAGTTTTTTATAAAGCTAGAAAAAAACCGCTCTTTTGAGCGGTTTTTTTGTTAATTAACTTCTATAATTGAAAAAGGGGAAACAGTTTTAATTACCTTATGGAATTTTACTCCAGCTTTTTCGAATAATTCAAGAAATTCTTCAATAGTTCTTTCTTTTGCATTCACCGAACTAACTAACATTTGAGTATCGTATAGTTTAGCAAACGAGTATTTTCCGTTATTTGGTTCAATAATTGGTTCAAAAATTAATATTTTGCCATTTTTAGGTAAAACAGATTTGATTTTTTTAAGTAACTCAATACACTGCAAATCATTTATATTATGAAAAATGCTTTTTAAAAAGTACAAATCGCCACCTTGAGGTATATCATTGAAAAAATCACCTGCAACTAAATTGACCCGTTCAGCAACATTATAATTTTCAAAAGTTTTTTTTGATGCAGAAACAACATGTGGCAGATCATAATTTATTCCTTTTAGTTTTTTGTGTTTTAAGAGTAATAATGCAAGTAAAATTCCTTCTCCACCACCAATATCGACAACACATTTAGCTTTCCCAAAATTATATTCTGAGAGTATAGCAGAACTAACCAGCAATGCAGTATTTGTCATTGCTTTATTATAAAGCTCATTCTTTTTTGGATCAGACTCCATGTATTCAAAAACATCCATTCCTGCATGTTTCTTAAATGTACTTTCACCAGAAGTTACAATTTCCGTTAAATCGCCAAACAGTTTCCAATTAATTCCATTTACCTGGTGAATAACCATGTGTCTCATCGAATCAGGTTGATCGAGCAAGGTTTTGGATAATTTGTTATTACAAAAGTACCGATTCTTTTTCTCAACAAAAACACCTTGACTGGCAAGCATTCTCATTACTCTGTAAAGTGATTCTTCATGGGTTTTGGTAATTTTTGCCAATTCGACAATAGACTTTTCATCTTGTCTTAAATGTTCGGCAATATTCAGGTCGGCTGCTACTCCAATAGCTCGTGAAACATAAAATCCCTGAACCATCTCAATAATATTTACAGTATCAGGTGTAAATTTCCTTGAAAATCGAACCAAAAAGTATCTGAAATCTTCAACCCATTTTAATACTGCAGCTGGGGGATACGATTTTATATTGTATTTTACCATTATTATTCTTTATTTTTCTGATAAAAATAGAGAAATTTATTTATTCAGAACTACAAATTATTTTCTGTATGCTCAATTCTGTCTTTATTTTTTAAAAACTCCAAATTTCTATCTATTTTTATAAGCTTTAATTATAAACTATGCCGTATAAATATATAACAGAAGTAAGAGGCTATGAGCTTGATTCGTTTGGGCATGTGAATAACGCAGTTTATCTGAATTATAACGAACAGGCACGTTGGAATATTCTTAAAGAATCGGGATTCCTTGAAGCATTTTTAAAATCAGGTATGTTTTTGGTTGTAGTAGAAACCAACATTCGCTATATGAGAGAACTTAAAATGTTTGATTCTATTGAAGTTATTACAAGCCTGAAACACGAAGCACCATATTTGATTTTTTATCAGGAGATTTTTAATAAAACCACCAATGTTAAAGCATCAAAAGCTAAAACAAAAACCTTACTTATTAATAGCGAACGAGTTACTCAGGATTTGCCGCCTGAGTTAATAAGTATTATTAAATAGCATCACACAAAATGGGTAAATCAACAATAGCAAATTGGGAAAAACAGGGCAACATTGGGATTATTTCTTTATCGAATGGTAAGGAAAATTATTTAATTGAGCCTGAATTTATCGATATAAATGATCTGAAAAATTGGACAAACGATAATCAACTTAAGGGGATTATTATTAAAGGAACTGGTCGTAATTTCTCTGCTGGAGCAAGTTTAAGCGATTTAGTATCACTTGCACAAAACAAAACAATGCTTTCTAAAAAAATATCTAGCGGAAAAGAAATACTTGATTATATAGAGAATCTTGAAATTCCTATAATTGCTGCTATTAACGGAGTTTGTTTTGGGGGAGGACTTGAAATTGCTCTTGCCTGTCATATTAGAATTGCTTCGAAAAATGCATTGTTTGCTTTTCCCGAATCAAATCTTGGATTAATTCCTGGTTTGGGTGGGATTTATAGAATAATTCAATTGCTGGGCCAGCACGATATGTTTGATCTAATACTTTCTGCAGATATGGTAAATACAGAGAATGCAAAGCAGATTGGGCTTGTAGATTATATTTCAGAATCGAAGGATGCATTTGAAAGTGCAATAACAAAGATTACTAATTTAACTCATGACCGCTCGATAGAATTAATTCAGTATGTTATGAAAGCTATTCATAATGCCAAAAAACTAGATCGAACGGAGGCACTGAAAATTGAAACAGAATTATTCTGCAAGTTGGCAATACAAGTAAAGAAAGATTAGTAAGGTATAATGTATAACCTAATTGAAACCATAGTAGCAATAAGCAAAATCCAACCTGAACTTTTAAAACATCAGGAATCAGAAATATTTACTGATCTGGAACTGAAGCAAAACGAGTCTAAGAACAAAATTAAAAGCCTTGGAGCTAGGTATTTGATAAAAAGATCAATACTAGATTTTTTGGAACAGGATAATTATCACGAAATAGAGATATTGAATGACAAACAAGGGAAACCCGAAATATTTATAAAAGGAAAATCAAAAGAAAGCATGGAGATCAGAGCAATAAAAAATACTCAAATTTCCATATCACATTCAAAAAATTATGTAGCAACTTTAGTTACCATAGAATAATGTTTAAAGTACTAAACTGGCATATCGAAGATAAAATTGGATTTTTACAACTTAATAATCCTCCATCCAATCCTATGGGATCATTGTTTTTTGAAGAGTTTTACTGGTGGAGAACAGAGATCGCAGAAAAAGCTGAAGTAAAAGCAATTATTATTTATGGAAATGGCCGTCATTTTTCATCGGGTGCAGTAATCGATGATCTTTTGGGAATTATATCACGAAGTCATGAACATTGCGGTGATATAAAGAAAGTAAGTGAATTTTTAAATATAAACAGCCAGATTTTTTATTCTCTAAAAGATTTGGATATTCCTGTAATTGCTGCTGTTAATGGAGTTTGTTTGGGATCAGCTTTTGAGTTGGCTTTATGCGCCGACTATATTATTTGTAGCAGTAAAGCTGTTTTAGGATTACCCGAAACTACATTTGGTCTTATGCCAGGTTGCACAGGAACTGTATCTTTACCCAAACGTGTGAGCACAGCTGTTGCAATAGAAATAATTTTAAGTGGTAACACTTTTAGTCCAGAAAAAGCCTTGGAGTGGAAAGTAATAAACAAAATAGTACCTTCGAAAATATTAATCGAAAGCGCAATTGATATAGCCTTAAAACTTAGTAGCAGTTTTACTAAGGAACTAAAATTTTCAGAATAAAATAGTTTAAATATGTGTATTGATAATCAGAACGAGATATATGTAAAGCTTACTGGTACAGGTAGTTATTTGCCTGGTAAAGCAATTCCAATTGATGATGTTGACTATTATCTGGGTGAGTTAAATGAAGCTCCTGAAAAATTGCAGAAATGGTTACACCGAATGAAAGAGCTAATGAAAGAAATGCTCGAGGTAGATTACTATCATTATGCTATTGATCCCATAACCCGCGAATTTACTGATGATAATATTACTATGTCGGTAAAAGCAGCCCAAAAAGCAATTAATACAGCAGGATTAAAAACCACAGATATTGATTTAATTGTATATGGAAGTGCACATCAGCATCAGATGCCAACGGCATCGGTAAGAATTCAGGATGCACTTGGAATTGAGCAATGTGGTGAACTTTCAATACATGCAAACTGCACATCTGCATATAAAGCATTGCTTGTGGCAAGCGATTTTATTAAATCGGGCAGATATAAAAATGCGCTTGTAATTTCTTCCAGCATGTCATCGTCGGAGTTGAGAGCAGAGTATTACAATCAAGCTATCGTAAAAAAAGAAGAATTGTTTTTACGCTATTTTTTAAGTGATGGTGCCGGAGCTCTTGTTTTACAGGCTACTGATAAAAAAGAAAATGGTCTTTTTGTAGAAAATGCCTATATGGAATCTATTGGTGGGAAAAAGCCATCAGCCATGTTAAATCACCGCCCTGCCTATTGGATGAATCCAAAAAAGGAATACGAATTGGGATATCATCATTTAAGCCAGATGTTTAACGAACAATTAAGAACTCATTTTCACGATGACGATGGAAGCGTATTTATTAAAGGTTTAAAAAGGATGCTTGCCAAATATCCTATAAACCTTAATGAAATAAAATATTTTCAGGTTAATTTTCCATCAAAGCATATTTCGGAACTTATTATGGACGAATGCCAGCAATTGGGTATTTCGCGAGATACTTTATATACCAAAATGGCCAGTATGGGTTACGCAGGTCCTCCAATGGCTTTTATTTCAATAGACAGAATTCTACATGAAGAAAAAATGGAACATAACCAAATGATATTGAGTTTTGTAACCGAAGTGAGTAAGTTTATGCAGGCAGGATATGTACTTAAGTATTTTTAGTTTGGCATGATTTATGATTTTGTTTTACCTTTACTTAAAATAATAGTAAATTAGAAAGAATAGGTTAACAATAAAACATTACAATTATGAAGAAAATTTTAACTCTAATTTTATTAAGCTTGTTTATTCAGGCTGGTTTTGCTCAAGAAACCGAAAGCGAAATGAAAACTCTGTTCACCGGGAAAAAAATGGGCAATAAGACAAGATTATCCGGTATGTTTATTAATCCAGAATTAAAAGGTACAATAATTAATTCTGGCGATAAGGACGGTTATGGTTTTTTAGTGGGTGGTCGATTAGGTTTAATCTTTAATGACAAATTCTCAATTGGTTTAGGAGGATATGGTTTGGCAACCGAACATATAACTCCTTATGGATTGGATACAGAGGCAAATTATGATCCAGCTTCAAAAATAGGATTTGGTTATGGAGGATTTGTTTTTGAATATATTCTTTTTGGTAATAAATTGGTGCACTTTACAATTCCGGTATTAGTTGGAGGTGGAGGTGCTAGTCTTTATAAGGACATTATAATCAATGAAGAAGAATTTACATGGGATGATTTTAAAACATATGAGAGTTCAGCATTCTTTGTATTAGAACCGGGAATTAACCTCGAAGTAAATATTACAAAGTTTATGCGTTTTGATTTGGGAGCATCATACAGACTAGTTCAATTTACAGAAATGGATTATCTTTCTAATGATGATCTTTCTAATCTGGCAATTAATGCCTCACTTAAATTCGGAATTTTTGACAAGCATAAAAAGGAGAAGAAAGCTACAAAATAATTAAGTCTTTAAATAAAAATTGAAAAGCTGCTATTTAAGGCAGCTTTTCTTTTTAAAAACTAATTATTATTTTAGTTCTTGTTTTTAAAGTAATTAATATGAATAAAATTCAGAAAATTGGAATTATTGGAAGTGGTAAAATGGGGTCTGATATTTTCAATTATTTATCGGATTATAACTTCGATATAGTTTGGTATACAAGAAACCCTGAACATAAAATGACCCTTCGCGAAACGTTTGAAAAAAAAATAAAACGGCAGCTTAAACATGGTATTATTGACCAGAATATTTTTGATTTAAGAAATAATTACAAGATAACCCATGAACTTTCAGACTTTTCATCTTGCGATCTGATAATAGAATCAATTATTGAAGATCAAACTGTAAAAACAGAATTTTTTAATACCCTGGAGAGAATAGCTAAACCTTCATGTATATTGGTTTCGAATTCATCTTCAATACTTCCATCGGTTTATTCACAAGATTTAAATAGAAAAAACCGTGTTGCTGGAATTCATTTCTTTTATCCATTAGCAATAAAAAATATTACAGAGCTAATCTTCTCTGATTCTACAGATGATATAACAAAGGAAAGTATAAAACTCTTCCTCGAATCGGTAAATAGATTTTATATTGAACAAGATGAAAAAAATGCGTTTATCCTGAATCGTTTTTTGCTAGAAATTCAAATTAAAGCATTTAAACTTACTAAAAGTTACAACTTGGATTTTAAACAACTAGATGAAATAGCAAAACATGTTATTCCCGATTTTGGTTTATTCGAGATGATGGATCATGTTGGCCATAATACAATGTATAATTCGATACTGAATTATTCTTTAATGGATACTGATAAAAGAAAATACCAACCTTTACTGAATGAATTAAGCTGCAGAATAAGTAATGAAAAACATACAACAAAACTATTTTACCATTACCAAGATTCAAATGTTATTATAGATAAGGAAGTTCAACAAATTATACGAAATATACTGGAGGAATATTCTAAGGAATTGCTATTAAAATATTCCAATGATTTTGTAATTAATTTATATGCGTTTAAGAAAGCATTGGGTGAGTTTTGTGGAATAATGTTAAAATAAGTATTTATACGAATTTTCTTATATTATTATTTCCATAAATTTGTTACTTTTGTGGCCTGAATCATCTAATTTGTAAACGATTGATTGTTAAATGAGTAACAAGGTTGTAATTACCGGTTTTAACATGCTTAATGCATTAGGACTGGATTGGGAAGAAAGTTGGAAAAATATTATTGATGGTAAAAGTGGAGTTAGTAAGATAAGTTTGTTTGATGCTTCACATAACCAAACACAAATAGCCGCTGAACTTCCATCAGCATTTTCTGAAAAAGCAGAAGAAATAATTAAAAAGCGAATTTCAAAGCAAATGACACGCGCAACACAAATGTGTTATGTGTGTACTGTTGAGGCTGTCGAAAAAAATAATATTGATTTCGAAAAAATTGATAAGCGCAGGGTAGGAGCAATTATTGGAGTAGTAAATACAGGCGATTCATCATCAGAGCATGGCACTGATCCAAAAAATCTTATAATTAAACGCATGAATAATGCCATGTCGGCATGGATTGGAATGCGATACAATATCGAAGGACCAAACTTTACAACATCATCTGCATGCTCATCATCAGCATATGCCATTGCACTTGGTTTTGATATGATAAAGTCGGGTAGGGCAGATATGATGATTGTTGGTGGTGCTGATTCAATTATTAACAAAGAAGAAATTGAAGGTTTCAATGAGCTTTATGCTCTCTCGTTAGCAAACGATAAACCTGAAAAAGCCAGTTGTCCTTTTTCAAAAAATCGCGATGGTTTTGTTATTGGTGAAGGTGCTGGTATTTTAATTCTGGAATCGGAACAGCATGCTAAGTCTCGCGGAGCAAAAATATATGCAGAGATAGCAGATTATGCCTTTACTAATGAATCATATAACATTATGGCTCCAAAACCTAATGGTGAAGGAATGGCTGACACAATGGAACTTGCTCTGAAAAATGCAGGTGTTAAACCAGAAGAAGTTAACTATATTAATGCTCATGGTACATCTACAATGCTAAATGATATGTATGAAACCATGGCAGTTAAAAAGGTTTTTGGTGATAATGCATATAAGATTCCTATTTCATCTACTAAATCAATGGTAGGTCATACTATTGGTGCTGCAGGTGCAATAGAAGGGGTAGTTTGTGTGTTATCGATTATTAATGGTATTATACCTCCAACAATAAATCTTGATGAACCTGATCCTGAACTTGATCTTGATTATGTTCCAAATAAATCGCGAAAACAAAAAGTAGATGTTGCAATTAGCAATTCGTTTGCTTTTGGCGGGCATAATGTAACTCTGGTGTTTAGAAAGTATGAGTAGTTTCAAATAATTTATAAAAAAAATAAGCAGGATTTTTATTCTGCTTATTTTTTTACTTACAAATTATCTTTATTAGTAGTTATTTCTTCGATCGATAAATACCACAGGTTTTCTTTTTATTTCCTGATATTTAATTTTATTAATTTGCTCACTTGTTTCGAAGCTAATGGTTGGCGCAACCCGAAGCTTTGCTCTGAAATGGTCTTTAATTATCTTCTCAAAATCAGCAGGTCTATTGTAACCGTTGGTAGCAATACGAATCAGAATATCATCGGTGCCAATTTGATTAGTTGATACTTCGATAATATAATTCTCAACAAACTCCATGTCGTTTAAAATGTCGTACAACGCAGGTGGGTAAAGTGTTGTACCTTTGTATTTTATCATTTCATTTTTTCGTCCAATAACAGGACCTAATCTTAGAGAATTTCGTCCACATTTGCATTTCCCATTAAAATGCTGAACCACATCGCCTGTTTTAAAACGTACTAAAGGCATTCCTTCCACTCCCAGGGTGGTAATTACTAGTTCGCCTGCTTCACCTTCAGCAACCGGGTTATTATGTTCATCAATAAATTCAACAATAAGCAGTTCTGGGCGATGATGTCCGCCATTTTCGAAACTACAATCAGCAAATGCTGCACCCATTTCTGTTGAGGCATAAGTAGAATATAGTTTTATATCCCACTTGTCTTTAATTCGTTGGCCTAGGGTATTTAAGCTAAAATCCGGATTGCGTAACGACTCACCAATACATATTGCTTTTTTAATGCTTGAGTTTTTATAATCGATTCCGTTTGCTTCGGCATATTCAATTAATTTAAGAATAAACGAAGGTACTGCTACCAATGCATTAGGTTTTATTCGTTTAATGGTATCCCATTGTAGCTCAATCATTCCATTACCAACACGAACCATTCCGGCTCCCAGTTTCTTTATCCCTAAAAAATATGCTAATCCAGCCATAAAACGGCGATCAAGCGTAACCATTAACTGGTAAATATCATCCTCATTTCCATCAGAGCATTTAAATGAGATATACTCATTATATGCTAAACGTTCAAGATCGGAGTCGGTCATTGCGAAAGTTACCGGATCGCCCATTGTTCCCGATGTAGTAATATAATCAACTATTTTCTTTTGTTCAACACAAATAAAATCTTGATTTCTCTCGTAAATATCATCTTTAGTAGTAAATGGAACTTTTTTAAGGTCGTCTATAGACTTAATATCGTTGATATTTATTTTATGTTTACTAAAAAGATCCTGATAAAATTTTGAGTTTATACTTACATATTGAAGTAATTCGGCTAGCTTTTCTTCTTGGTGCTTTTTTATTTCAATCGTTGATTTGCGATCAATATCTTCTGGAAAAATATTCATGGTATTTTTTTTAAACAACCCCCAAATTTAATATCTAAAAATCAAAAGCAGGAACAATCTATAAATATTTTTATTGTGTATTGGAATTTGGTTTCTTTTTGCTAGTTGCTGGCTTTCCTGCCGAAGCCGAGTTTCTGGTTCGTCAATATAATTTTTACTAATTTACCAATTCGTAGCTATTTAGCCTTTTTATAATAAAAATCAGCCTTTTCTTTATCATCTAATCGAGTAAAAATATTTCCCAGATAATTTGCATAATCTTTCTTAGGTTCAATTTTATATAATCTCAGATAATAATCACGTGATTTTCTGAAATTTGGGTAAACCTCGTCTAACGCTTTTAACAGTCTGGCGTATTGTTTGTTAGTTCTATTCTCTTTATAGGCTTTCATTTCTGTTATATATAGATTCTCTGCCATCTCGTAATATTTATTTGCCAAATATTCCAAGGCAATAATATTATTTTTATCCAGTTTTAAAATTTGTGATGCCAGTTTATCGCAAGTGTTTTTATTTTGCATACTTATATTTACCAAAAGATAACCACCAAGCAAATTAACATTAGATTGAGCAAGTGTTTCAATTTCGGGCCAAAGCTTAACAGCCAAATCCCAGTTTTCACTTTCAATGTAAGTTTCAAATAACCTGGTATTAATAGCAGATATTTTTTCGCCTTGAGGATAAAATTTACGATAGGTTTCCAGTGCTGAAATTTCCTTAGATAAATTATCTATGTTTTTGTAAACTATAGCAAGTGATTCATACATTTCGGGCGATGAATAACTTATTTCTCTTGCTGTTTCGAGGTATTTTATAGCCTTATCATTTTGTTCCAATTTAAGGGCTGATTTTCCAGCTCCAACATAAGCAGGACCTTTTGCTTTTTTGCCTTTGCTTTCGCTATTTTCAATTATTTGTTCCCATGCTATTAAAGCGGTTTCATAGTTTCCTGCATTATATGCCGTATTTCCATCTTCCGATAGTTTTGTTGTGTTTACGCTACTTGCGCACGCCTGAATGATTAATACGATAATTAGTCCTTGGATAATTTTTGAGATTTTCATGATAATCCTATTTTATATAAGTTGACAAAAGTATACTTTTTTGTTTTTTAAATCAATGCAATTTCAGAAAACAGAACTAGTTACTTAAAGCATTGATTTTTGAACGGATATTTTCTGACTGATAGATATTCGGCATTTCTTTAGTAAGTGCTTTATTGTATGCTAAAATAGCCTTATCGTTGATGCTGAAGTGTGCGAAGTAATCTCCAATATATATATAGGTTTCGAAAAATTCAGGATTCAGCTCAACAATCTCTTTAAACAATAAATTTTCATCTTGAATACGCTTATTTGTCTTTAACGAGGCTTGAATTTGGGTTCTTATTTCTTTAAATCGGTTAAAGCTTTGATAATTCTTCGAATAAAGAAATGTGTCGGCTGGTATTGTTAAATCTTCCTCATGTATTGGTTTAAATGATCTTTTATTTTCAGCAGTTTCAAATACTTTTTTCAAATCATAACAAATAAATTTACCTAGTTGAAATGGAGCAGTAGAAACCCATACTTTTAGATCGTTTGGTTTAAAGATTACCGAATGATGTGCTATTAGCTGATTAATTGCTTTTTCATTTCCCATTCCAATATCTTCGTTATTCATTCCATTTTGATCTCGCAATATTTTGACAACGCTGTTTATGGTTAATTTGGGATTTTGATGAATAAGTTCATTTACTCTATTAAATCGATACAAGGTTGCATAATCGGAAGCATTTGCCTCAAGTAATTCGGGTAATTGCATTTCTTTATCCTGAAAATGATTACTACAAATAATAAAATCTGAGTTGGATTCAAATAAAGCTTGTTTCTTTGGAGATTTCTCAATGGTTGCTGTTTTGCCATCTTTGGCAGAACCAATGAATAACGATTCGGACACAAAAGTTTTTCGCTTTTTAGCTATTTCATATGCTTCGTCAATGGTCGATGCATATTGTAAAATTTCCCTTGCTACAAGCGATATTGGTGTTGCTGCACCAAATGGTATTTCCGATTTCGATGCATTTAATGTAACTGTTAACCCTTGATCATTCATTCCTGATGTAGCTCCAATCATTCCACCCCAAGTAATAATCATAAAATTATATCCATGTTCAGGATTACAGAACATAATAATTTTATCTTCGGCAAATTCATCACCAACATAAAAGTCAAAATTTCTTCCAATTATTATTGAGCTGTCTTCGGAAAACGTATTCCAACCAGCAAATGCTGTGCAAGCAACCAGATTCATGTTTTGCAATGCATGTCCTATATCATGTGCAGCATGATAATTCAATATTCGGTGGTAATTCGACCCAATAAAATCAAACTGATGTGATGCTGATTGTGATATTCCAAAAATCTCTTCCTGGTATTCAGGTATGATGTGCTTATCGATATTTCGATTAAAGAAGGCAAGAAAATTCTTAAGGAATTTTAGATACGATTCCGAAGGAATCATTACTTTAATCTGATTTAAGAATGCATTTTCCTGTTTATAAATAAATTTTTTAGTAAGTTTTCCATTAATCAAACCTCTTTCGTACGCTTCTCCTTCGATATACATCTCCCACAATCCTTCGTTGTTTTTTTGAAGCCAATTATTCTTAATATAAAAAAACGATGAATCTACTTGTGCAATTTGCAAATTCTCAATATCTGGATTACTTACTTTAGGCGGATTAATTTTTGTAGTAACTTTGAAAGTTAATATTAAGATGAAAATTACCAAAGCAATAATGGCAATAGTTTTTAAAAGAACTCTGCCTGTTTTTTTTATTCTATGCATGATTAATTTTTTGTAATAAATAATCCATTCCTAATATGGTAGAACAAGCAATAACTGAGCTTATTGTAACACCAAGACCTCCATGCAGATTTATATTCTGCCCTGTAAATAATAGATTTGGTATTTTTGTTCGAGTCAGAATTGTGGTTTTAAAAAGATCAGTACAGTCATGCTCAATTCCGTAAAGAGAACCATCTCTTGTGCCTGTGTAATCACGATAGGTTAGAGGAGTAGATGTATAGTATTTATTTATGCTATTTTTAAATCCGGGAAATTTCTGATCAATACTATTTATAAGTATTTCGGCTTTTTGTTTCTTAAAATCCTCATAATCTTTGCCACGATTACCTGTCTTTGTATTTTCCCATTTCTTTACCTCATCAAAACTCATGTAAGTAATACCAGTTGCAATTTCTGCATATTCGGTTAAATTATCAGTAGGTGGGGTGAGAAGCATATAGTTTTGTGGCCATTTTTCGGGATTATAATTTGAAATGGTCCAAACGGAATCTTGATTATGATGATAGTGATTGTATTTCAGATATTTAAATGATTCGGATTTGAGTGAAGCATATAGAATGAAAGATGAAAAGGTTTCATTTAAATTGTTAATCCTGTCGCGATATGATTTCCTAATCATTTTGGAATCAATCATCTGAAGGGTAGTGTATGGATGAATTGCAGAGATAAACTGGGTACCATCAATTTGCTCTCCGTTTTTAAGTTGTACCGATTTTATTTTATCATTTTCGATAGAAAAACCTACAACTTCGCTATTCTTTTGCAGTATGCCTCCATTTTTCTTAATCGTTTCAATAAGGGAATCTGCTATTTGCGAACTTCCATTTACAAATCGATACGTTCCACCTTCGATAAACGAATTCTCGATTAATGCATGTATCCCCAATGATGTTTTATCTGGTTTTCCGGCATATAACATATTATTACCAGCCAAAACGTGTTGTAGCGTTCTATTTTTTGTTATTGATTCTAAAAAACTACCAATGCTTTGTTCGAGGTATTTTTGCTCAGTGCTGTTTCCTTTTGAGGGTTTTAAATTATATAATGGGAAACTACTGCACACCTCAGTAATTTTCTTCTTATATTCAATTAGTGCATTTTTTTCTTTAGGAAAGCTGCTTAACAAGGATTCTACAAAATTATCAAATCCTTGTGCAAAGCAATAATCATTGCCATTAAAACCAATTTTATCGAAACAATTAGTATCTAATCGCTCAAGTTTTAATCTATCGATTAATCCAAAATATTTGAAATACTGATATAGGTTATGACCCTCGTTTAAACCACCAACATAATGAAATCCGGTATCGAAAATTTTTCCATCGCGCTTAAAAGTCTGTAGGTTGCCTCCAAACTGGTGATGTTTTTCAAGAATACAAACAGATTTACCCTCCCTGCTTAGCATTGTTCCGCAAAGTAATCCTCCTAATCCACTTCCTATTATTACAACGTCGTATTTGGGCATTTTATCTATTTTTTTTCAAATTGTCTATCTTTCGACAAGCTCAAGATGACAAGTTGTTTACCATTGTAAAGTCGTATTGATCTTGCCGAAGTATGAAATACTAATTTTTTCTAATTACATACACAACATTCGAAGTATGCTTTGTTTCATCAATTATTTCTACATTCAGATTATGTTTACTAAACATACTCTTAATCCTGTCTTCCGAAACAAAATAAAGTTGCTTTGAATCGTCAGCAGTTTTATTAAACCCGAATATTTTAGTTGAAAATATTTCGGTAAACTGCGTTCCCTTATGCCTGCTCTTCAAGTTTGTATTTGCATCCCTAATAATAATCATGCCCTCGTTATTGAGGTTATGAACACAGTTTGCAATTAAGTTTTCTTGTTCTATTTCGGGAATATAATGCAAAACATCACTTAAAAGAAAAACATCGGCTGGTATAAATTGGTATTTTGTAATATCGGCACTTTCAAAAGTAACTTTTTCGTTCTTCGATGGGCAATTGTTCGCTACCAGAATTTTCTCATCATCGTAATCAATTCCGGTAATTATTCTTTCATCGGAAGCAAAATGAAGAATATAGGATAGGTAACCATATCCGCAACCAATGTCATATACTTTCCCTTTTCGGGGGATAAGCTTATTAAACAGTTCATAATTATCTTCCAGTTTCAACTTAACTTTCAAATACCATTCTAAAACAGGTCCTTTGTAAATGTAGTTTTTGATCAATCTATCACGATAATAACTGGCATTCTCAATCTCATCGCGCATTTGATTATAAATAGCACGCATGTATTTGCTTATACCTTTTGAGCGTTCTGTGTAAGTTTCTCCAAAATCCTTATTGTCAGGGCTTATTCTGTCGAGATATTTAATATAAACAGTTCCATTTTTTAGCAACAGATCATCTCCTTTAGTCATGCAATAACCCATTCCGTGAAAAACAATAGGTACAATATCGAGATTTAACATCTCGGCCAAATAAAATGCACCCTTATGAAAGCGCTTCATTTTAAGGTCTGCTGATCGTGTCCCTTCAGGATATACAAGTATTGAATACCCCTCATTGACTTTTTCACGAAGTTTTGGTAATAAATTTTCATAACCTTCGGATACAGGATAAAAATCAGCCATTTGAACAATTTTTCCATATATTTTGCTGTTCTGTACCCAATCGTTAGTTAGTACGATCAGCTTATGTGAGATTTGTAAATTATAAACCAGATCGATGTGCGACTGATGATTACAAACTACAATAGCAGGTTTCTTTAGTTTTTCTTTATTCGGATTTATAATTTTTTTACGAATATTGAACATACCATAGAAAAGCATAGCAGAAGATATAACTATAGAATAGTTAAATATAATTTTTACTCGTTTGTTTTTAATTCGCAATATCTTAAAAAGAATAAACCCGAAAATGGTAACAATAATAGATGTACTGATAAATATACTCCAGGCAAAAGTAGATCCAATTGTCTCAAGCAGCGAATAGGCAATTTTACCTTTTTTCTTCCGGTTAATAAGAAACAAATCCATAAATGCCGGAATAATTGTGTACGAAATTATTATAACAGAAAGAATTCCAATAATAGATAAAGCAGCCATCGATTTTAATGCAGGATGTTTTGCAAAAATCAAAACTCCAATTCCTGTAATGGTTGTTAATGCCGAAAGGAATATTGATGTTTTAAAGGAATTAGTATTTTTTACTCCATATTTATATTCCTGTAGTTTTCCACGCATAATAAAAATGCTATAATCGATTCCCAAGCCAAATATAAAAGTCGAAATAATAATATTAAAGATGGTAAAATGAATATCAAAAATCCCCATCAATCCTAATGTCCATATCCAGCTAAGTATCATAGGAATTATGGTAATTAAAGCAAGTTCAATACGGCCAAAAAACAACAATAGTATTATAAAAACAACTAGCAACGAAATGTTAACAAGTAGCCTGAAATCTTCGCGTAAGGCTTTAATCAGGCTATCAGTCATATATTTTTTATCGAATGCAATTACGTTTTTGTTGTCTGCAAAAGTCTCATAAATTATGGGTTTGGCTGACTCATCAGCTTTTAAAATTGTAACAACAGTTGTTAACGAATCATTTTCGGTTACATAATCATCTATAAATAAATCATATAAATTACCTAGCTGATCTTTTTTTACTGGAGTAAATTTTTTATCCAGCAATTCGTAAAAGGAGCCGAATGCATTTTCTTTGAACTTATATTGTTTCGAAAATTTGGCGATGTTTTCTTTAAGTGTAGTCTTTTTTTCTTCAGTCCAGTAATTATTCCATCGGGTTATTCGCTCTTGTTGCTGCTTATCAGAAAAAAGCAATGTATTTACAGATGTGTACTGATTAATTATTCCATCTGATTTAAGTTTTTCCAGTTTAGGTAAAACATTTTCCGAATTATAAAGTGCTTCATCAATACTTTTTCCTGTACTTACCAGATAAACCGATTTAAGAGCAACATTAGATGTTTTATTTAGTTCCAGTTCGGCTTTTTTTAGTTTTATCGACATGTAATTCATCTTGTCCATATCACCATCAAAAACTGGTTTTCCAGAAAAGATAAAAGCAACAATTGTAAAAGTTAGAATAAATAGGATCAGATATTTATTTTTTTCGAACGGGTAAGCAAGTATATTTTCAATCCATGATTTCTTTTCAGGTTGAGGGATTTTGCTATTATCTCTTTTTATAAAATGGGGCAGAACAATTAGTGAGAAAAGGGCTGCTATAGCAACGCTAATTCCTGCAAATATTCCAAGGTCTTGCAATGCTTTTGAGCTAACAAAAAGCAAACAGAAAAAAGCAGCAGTGGTAGTAAGACTGCTCATTAAAACCGGTTGGGCAATATCTGAAAGTACTTTTTGTATTGAGCCAACACTTCTGTAATGTGTAAATAGATGTAGTGAGTAATCAACCGTTATACCAAGTAAAACAGAGCCAAATCCTAATGAAATAACCGATATCTTGCCATTAAGCAGGAATAATGTTGCAACAGCAATGCTACCGCCAAACAATGCAGGAAGAAACAGGAAAATGAAAATGCTTTTTTTACGAAAAAACAAACTTAAAAAAATAAGTAGTAATATTAATGCTATACTTACTGTTAGCTGAATATCTTTTTTAATTCTGTTTGCATTTCCTACGGCAACTACTGCGGCACCATAATACTGAGCATTTATTGTATTGTCGAATGTTGCTATCAGGCTATCAATATTATGTTCTAAATGGTTAATTAACAATCCATTTTGCTTGGTTTCGGCTGATGGAAATGCCGATGTAACAAATAATGTAAGGTTTTTTCTGTCTCGGGTGAATATACGATTGTTAAAAATCTCATGATTATCATCAACCTGGAATGAATTTAAACGGCTCAGAGCAATAGGAGCAAGGTGCAAAGGATCCTTTATAATAAACTGTTTCATTATCATACTGGCAGGTGAAACGAGTGTCTTGAAATTGTTTTTTATAGCATTTTGAATTCCATTTTGGTTTGTTAAGCTATCAAGCAACTGGTAGTCTTTTTCTTCAAGAAAAACAGGAATATTGTTCAGGAAAATATCATACACCTCAGCAACAATATTTTCCGAAACCTGATAGGTTATTTCCTTTATATATTGAGATTTGTATTTAAGAAGTGAGTTGTTAAGCTTGTCGGCAAAATTAATTAAAAGCTCAGGATTTGCGCTTGAGGTTGTGTCAGAGAGCGAAATACTAATAATTATTTTATCTGCAAAATTAATGTTTTGTGAAACAACACTAATTTTTTCAATTGTTTCGTCGGAGGGGAGCATGCGCGTGATATCTTCTTCGAATCTGATTTTTGAAGCATAGAATAAGGCTATAGAGAATATAGATAAAACCAAAATGGCGGAGATTATTCTATATTTTCTGAATAGCTTATATATTAGGTTGAAGATATCAGACATGAATATTTTTTAATGATTAACAAATTCTTCCTGTAATTGCGGATTTTTTCTAAAAAAGGTTAACAACAAATAGCTTATTATTCCAATTGTTATTGCCAGAATAACACCAAAAGCAAGACTTCCCAATAAATATTGAAGGAGATTGTCTTTAATCATATTCAGGCTAATATCCGATGAATATATTATACTTAGCTTATCTGCTTCGATAAATAATCCTCCTGTTTTAAAACTTGCAAAAAGAATTATTGGAATCATAGGTGGAATACTAATATTTGAAGCAACAATAACTATTACCTTATTGAGTTTTAAAAGATGTGCAATACCAAAAGCAATAAGCATCTGGTATCCCCATACAGGTGCAACGCCCATAAATAAACCAAGCATTAATGCAAAAACAATTTTATGATTAGGTTCCTCGTTTTGCAATATCTGCTTTCTGTAAAACTCTTGAATATTCTTCCTATTCAGGCTTCGAATAAACTTGAATGGTTTAACAACGAGCAATGCGTAAAACACAAGAATAGTGTTTAGAATACTAACCCTGGTAAAATCTCTGAATGGTCTGAAATGTGAAACTCTGGTTTCTTTCGGTGCATAATAAACCTGAATTGGAACTGAAGTTACTTCAACACCTTTCCATGCAGCACGCACAATAACTTCAATCTCAAATTCGTATTTGCGGGTAAAAAAGATCATCCTGCTTAGTGGTTCTAAAGGGTACAATCTAAAACCAGACTGGGTATCAGGAGAGCTAATTCCGGTTTCGAATTTGAACCAAAAATTCGAGAATTTATGACCAAAGCTGCTTTTGCCCGGCACACTCGACTGATCCATGTTTCGGCTACCAATAATAATAGCATTTGGCGATTCATTAAGCTTTTCTAAAAACTTAGGAAGGTCAGTTACATAATGTTGTCCATCTGAGTCTATAGTTATGGCATATTTGTATCCTTTTTCCCATGCAAAGCGAAGTCCTTTTCTTAAAGCAAATCCTTTTCCTTTATTCTTCGAATAGCTTACAATATCTATATTTGTAAAGGTTGATAAAATTTGCGATGTGGAGTCGGTAGAACCATCGTTTACAACAATAACCTGATTTGTATATTCCAAAACACCTTTAATTACCGAATCGAGTGTCTTTTCGTTATTATAGGTAGGAATAATTACGCAGCATTTCCTTTGTTCAAAAACTTCCTTATATTTCCCCGCAGCTTCAAGCATACACTAAATTATTTTGCTTTAAAATCTCCCTTAAATTTATAAAAAACGGTTCCATTAAAATGGGTTTCGCTGGTAACCTGAATATTGTTGTTTTCTTTAACTTTTATTTTAAGATCGATGTACAATTTATTATTTATTTCAGGATTCACAATGGCCATAAACTTAATATAATCAGCATAAACAAGCATTAAATCCTTTTTTTCAATAACTTCAATTATTTCTTTAATCAGTTGAGTAAGACATACACCTGGCACTACAGGATTATTTGGAAAATGACCTTTGTAAATTTCATGATTTTTATTGAGTTCAATTAGTGCAGTTGCATTATCAATGTCTTTTTTATCTATTTCCAGTATGGTGTAAAAATCCTTAAGTAACATCTTTATTGTAAAAGTTTTAGGTTGATTTTTAATTTTATATTATGATGCTCAAGTTTTATTTCGCCTGGCAAATCATTTTTATAACTACGCAAACCTACTGATATTTTTTCAGAATTCCGCTTTCTTTTACTAATGATATCAATAGAAGCTGATTCGTTATTCTGAATATAAAAAGTATTGATTTTACCTGAATTTAGTTGCCAGATTTTCTGTTTTAATTCAGTATTATTTATCACGAATAAATAATCAAAATTTTGTTGTAAAAGCAATAAATTAAAGTCTTCTTCGAATGTTTTAATAATCATCTTTTTATTCAACTGATCAATACAGAAAACAACATTTAGCTTACTATGGTTTAACTCAAAATCAAAAATCTTGAGTCCGAATTGGGTAGTTAGAACAATTCTGTAGTTTTTATCTTCAATTTTTTTTATTACAAGCAAACCACCAAAATTATTCTTGTAAAACGTTATATCAGCTTTGTAAATAATTGTTTTTTCTGATTGCGGCAGTGAAAAAGGAATTACACGAATGTCTTTTTCTGGATATTCAGTTTTAGGAAGGTTTTTATATGTGGTAGTGCAAGCCGAAAAGAATAAAATCAAATATAATAAATAAATTTTCGAAAAAAATCGATTTAATGTGTTCCATATTTTTGGATTAGAACTGAGCATTTAATTGCATGTATTAAATGATTTAACAGTTTATTTTAATCGAAAATTATCATCAATGATCGGTTGATTTAATTTTCTGTTTATGAAATCAATTTTTGTATAATCATCAGAAGATTCAATCATTTTGATACTGGCTACCGAATTATCAGTTTTATCAATAAATATTTTAATGGTTTTAAGCATACTTTTCATTTCAGCCATTTTGGGTTCGAGGTCAAGCAGGTATTGTTTATCCGATTCGTAATATTTTACACTAAACCTTTCGGAGTCGTTAAATAAACTACCTTGAATTGTTCCAACCATCATATTATTTATTTCGCTAAACATTTTATTCGATTGGGTATCAAAAGAGCTTATTTTGCCATCATCGCTAATCAGGATGTTTTTATTATTGAACACAATAATATAATTTATTGGTTCAGCATATTCCCATCGCAAAAGATTTGGATTTTTAAAAGCAAATTTCCCTTTTGAAATGATGTTCTCGGATAAAAAGCTGAGGTGTTTTTCCTGTACAAAATCACTCTGAATAGTTTGTGAGTTTGCCGTTAGTTCATTGAGCTTGTTTTTTAATCCAGTAATATCATCAACTGGTTTAAACCCTTTATCCTGTGCATTTGTATGCAATAATGCAATCTGAAGAATAACTACAAGAAAAATATTTTTAATCATATGCTTCAATATTTAAAAGTTCATCGACACGAACCATGCCATAATTATTAGACTGTAAAAAATCCAAAACAGACTTAAGTACTTCAATTGTATTAGAACGATTATCATGGAATAAAATGATATCACCGGGTTTTACTTTCTTAATAACTTTGTTTATTACCTTTTCCGGGTTATTAATAGTATCAAATGAACGCAAGCTCCAACCAATAATATGAAAATTGAAATTTCGTAAAGCCTTAGCAATTGGTGGATTAGTTACACCAAATGGAGGTCGGAAAAGTTTTGCTTTTTTCCCAATTACTTCTAGAATAAGATCTTGATTTTTCTTGATATCACTACTTAGGCTTGAAGCAGTGAAAAGGTTTTTTCCATGCGAATGCGACCAAGTATGGTTTCCAATTGCATGTCCGCGATTATCAATCTCCTTTAGTAAATCTCTGTTGTTTACAATGCTTTCTCCTGTGCAGAAAAAAGTTGCTTTTGCATTGTACAAATCAAGTAAATCAAGAATTGCTGGCGTTATTTCGCTATGTGGACCATCATCAAAAGTTAAAGCTACATTTTTTATTGTTCTTGATCCATTACATAACGATTTAATGTACATATTCGAGCAAATCGAAAATGATCCGTAAGCAATATGTACCAATAGGAGCAGGCTTATTATAAAAAGAAATATCCCTTTCCATGGGAGAAAGAGATATACCAGGATTAAAACAATGATGTAAAGAACGATTGTAGTTCTTATGTTTATCATTGATTTAACAAATAAAATGAGTGATTTATATTTTTAAAATGGTTGTAAACCAATACATTCTTTATTGGTTTTTTTGTAAAGTGTTGCTTATTATAAATAGCAATTTCGGGCACATTCTGGTGTTTAATACATTTTGATGCAAACCATAAGGCAAATGCACCAACAGTATGATATTCGCCACATAAATGCTTAAAATAAGCATAGTTGGTATTAAAGTAATTATCAGTTAAATTATAATAAATACCATCGGTATCGGTATTCCCATTTAAACCAAGCACTACAAGATCGAGATCGTTTTTCGAAATACCATTTTCTGAAAGGAATTTCTCAATATGATTCTCAACTTCTTTATAATCTTTAGGTTTGTAAAGTGTAGAAATATTTTTGATCTGGGCGTATGTTCCTTCATCTTTTTTGCCAGTTATTGCAATGAATGAAACGCCTTCTCCATCAACAGTTCCAGGAGTTTTGTAGTTTAATAAGTCCAGGTGATTTACTTGTTCTTTCTTAACCCATTTTGTTTTTTTTAGAATACTGTGATGTTGCTCGGTAATCTCATCAAATCCTCCAATCAATGCATTTTCGGCATCCTTATCGTGAATTAACAACATTCCATCGAGCAGTGCACTTTCGAATGAAAAGCCACGATGCGAATAAGTGTTATTGTAATTAAAACACTGAAGCGCAATTGCAACCTGTCCGCTAATAGTATTATGAGTTGATTGAATAAACGAAGTAGGAGTAAGGAACTGTTCTTTATAATCAAGAACGGAGTTTAGAAATTTCTCTGTGTCTTCAACAAGTCCTAATCCTGTACCTGAGATTATGGCTCCCGGATTTTCAATACCAGCCTCTTTTAAACAAATTTTCGATGCACAGATGCTCATTTTTATTAAGCGACTCATTCTGCGCAACTGAATTGGATTGATATATTCTTTATAAACAGGTTCAACACAATTAAGGGTGTCTTTTTCGTGTTTAACTATATCGTTCAGAAAAACACTGTTGTCAGTTGTATTCTGGGGTGAAATAATACCTGCGCCTTTTATAAATACTTCCATAATTAAACCCTTGAAAAAATTAATGCTGAATTGTTTCCTCCAAAACCAAACGAATTTGATAACACATGATCAACTTTTACATTTTCCATTAAATGAGTAACAGGTTTAAAACTAAGTTCTTTCATTTGTTCCTGGAAATTCATATTTGGGTAGATTAAATTATGCTGAATAGCAAGAATGGATAGAATTGCTTCTACACCGCCAGCAGCACTTGTTGTATGACCAGTAAAAGATTTTGTAGAGCTTACAGGTGGAGGTGTTTTGCCAAATAAGGTTTCTATTGCACGACCTTCGGAAATGTCATTGTTTTCGGTACCTGTACCATGTGCGTTAATATAATCGATTTGATCTATCCTTAAACCACTTCTATCTAACGCTTTTTTCATGGCCAAATAAGCCCCTTTCCCTTCTGGTGTCGATGCAGTTTGATGAAATGCCTCGCATGCATTTCCATAACCAGTAAGTTCGCAAAAAACTTTTTTTCCTGTTTCTTTAACCAGATCTTCCGATTCGAGTACAACAAAAGCGGCTCCTTCGCCAAGATTTAATCCCTTCCGGTTTTCGTCAAATGGTTTACATAGCTCACGATCAAGAATCATTAAGGTGTTAAACCCGTTTAAATGATATTTGGTTAACGATTCAGTTCCTCCGGCAATTACTCTGTCCAATCGATTGTTCTTTATTAACCGGGCACCAAACATAATTGAGTTTGCAGCCGACGAACAAGCAGTGCTTGTTGTTGAAACAAAATCTTTAACATGAATATAATCAGCAATACGTTCGGTACTATCACCGCAGTCGTGCGATTCTATATACCTGATGTGTTCACCTGCAGTTAAAAAATCATGATAGAATTGTTCACTTTTATCCATTCCACCAACTGTTGTACCTGAAATTACACCTGTTCTTTTGTCATTCATATTGGTAATTCCGGCACTTTTAACAGCTTCGGCTGCAGCCATAATACCCATTAATGTTGCACGTGTAAAAGGCTCATTTTTATCTAATCCCAGTAAAGCGATTAACTCGTCATTAGAATAATTAACCTCCGAAACAGGAATAGTATCTTTATGAAAAGTATCAAGATATTTTATCTTGCCTACACCAGTCTTACCACTTCGAATGGATTGTAAAGTTTCTTCAACATTATTACCGATACCTGTTATTATTCCAATACCAGTAATAAAAATTCTTTTCGACATCTACCAGATTCCTCTTAAAAATTAGTTTTTATGCGATTCTATGTATTCAGCAATTGTGCGAATAGAGAAAAATATTTTTTTTCCGTCTTTTGGGTCTTCAATTTTTATACCATATTGCTTTTCGAGCAAAACAATTAGCTCTAATGCATCAATTGAATCAAGACCTAAACCATCTCCAAAAAGTGGGGCGTCGGTATCAATATCTTGTGGTTTAACCTCTTCCAAATTTAATACTTCAATTACTTGTTCTTTAATTTTGTGAATTAATGCTTCCATTTTTTATCCCTCTTTATTTATTTTTTTTAAATTTTCCGGCCTAAAACTAATATTATCTTTTTGATTTTCCTTAATTTTTTCGACTAAAAAAAGCGTTGCTTTATAATTGTTATCAATAAAATCAGCCCATCCTGTAAGGCAAACATCCAGTTTTTCTGAATCCATTAAATTGTTTACATATTCAGTGATAAAATCAGGATCAAATTCTTTTGCAACGAAGCAGGTATTTTCACCTTGAAACTTATTCCTGATACATATCTCTCCAATCATTACATTTGGTAAAGTGTATACAAAAATAGCCGGACTTGGAAAATAATTGCTTTTATCTTTTATAGTATCAACATAACTCAAATCTGTGTCGATTGTAGAATGCGAATTTTGCAATATTACTCCAATACGATTTGGGTCAAGTGTTTTTATAATCTCATTATCTTTTAAAATTATTTCAGAAGCAATAAAAGCAATTTTGCATAAATTATCCATTTTAAAATACTTTGGATATTTAAAATCATAATGCCTGTAGATGGATTTCATGTAATCACCAAATGATTCGTTTGCCGAATTTTCAAACTCAGTCTTCCCATCAACAATTACTTTTGTCGAATCAATAAGGCAATATTTGGTTATTATATTTTCCATTTATTTGCTTTTAATCTGCGTTCTCTTCCGAAAAATAAACTGCAGCATTGCAGCCGCCAAATCCGGATGCTGTTTTTAGAAAGTTTCTTATCTCTCTTTTCTCAAATTTTGTTAGAATATTCAAAGGAACACTTACGCCTAATTCATTATATCCTAATGATTTTACAAGACAGTTTTCTTTAATCGACCGAATTCCAGCTATACATTCAATTATGCCTGCTGCACCAAGTGTATGACCCCAATAGCCTTTAAGACTATTTATCGGAACATGTTCCAATCCGGCCAGACCAATTGCTTTGGCTTCCATCTCATCGTTATACTGAGTTGCAGTGCCATGTGCTGATATATAATCAATATTTATATCTATTTTATTTGCTTCACTTAAGGTATTTCGGATAGCAAAGTATAAGCCATCACCAGTTCTGGAAGGCCCTGAAATATGGTTTGCATCGTTACTGTTTGCACCACCTCTAAAAATTACAGGATTTGAATCTTTTACAAATTCCTTTTTTACTGTTAGAATTATTGTTCCAACTCCTTCTCCAAGCGTAATTCCATCGCGGGTTACATCGAATGGTTTGCAAGGATTGGCACTAATCGCTTTAAAGGATTGAAATCCAGATGGTGTAAATTTGGATATTATATCTCCTCCGCATACTATGGCGTTTTTATATTTACCAGATTGTAATAAATGGGCAGCAGTTATTATAGCAGAAACACCAGAAATACAAGCGTTTGAAATAAATATTGGCTTTTGTTTATTTGAGAAAAACCTGCAGACTTCATCTGCAATAGCCCAAAGATTTATTCTTTCAGTATCGAACTCCTGACGACGGTTTTCTAAAAGATCAATATTCCCTTTTGTTGATGAGAAAATGAAAATTGTATCGTTGGATTTGGTATCAATGGTTGTTTGTTTAACAGCTTTTTCAATTGAAAGGATCATCATTTGTTCAAGCCTGGTATAATCAGTAGTATCGCCAAACTGAGTAAATTCGTTTTTTAGCATCTCTGAGTCAATAATCGAAGTATACATTGGTACTTGAGTAATCTTAGGATCATTAGTTTGTGCAATTCCAGAAATACCATTTTTTATTGCATTAAAATTTGCTTCTGTTGTAAATCCCAACGAAGTAATTATATTATCAGCAAGAGCATAAACCTTGTTCATTTTCAAATAATTCTTTAATCTATTAACCCCATTTTTCGTTTCCAGGCAATAAAGAAATCGGGAGGTGTAAGAATAAGTTCACGGTTTAAATCAATAAAAACCTGAATACTTTCACCGGTAGCGCAAACTTTGTTCGTTTTTTTATTATAAATGGTATATTCAAAATGAATTTTTGCTGCATCATGATCAATATACCGGGTTTCAATTATTGCTGTATCACCATATTCAAGAGGTAATTTATAATCGAAAGTTAGTTTTACAAGTGGAGTTAAGTGATTGTTAGCATAAACATCTAAATAGCTTATCCCATAATTCTTCCCAAAATCTTCTCTTCCATCTTCAAAAAACTTCGCATAATTCCCGTGCCAAACTATTCCCATAGAATCAACCTCACTAAATCTTATAATAGTTTCGGTTCTATGGATCAATTGCTTTTTATTCAAAATTGTTTTTTTTAGTAAGATGCAAAATTAGTTTTTTATAAATTCTATCAAGTGATTTTTATTATGTTTTTAATACCTGAAGAAGAAAAAACTATTTTGATCGGTGTATTTTATTGTAACCAATTGCAATCATTAGCATTACAGCAAAGAATAATAGTAGTTTTAATATTTCTGGCAGAACAGTTAAAATATCGCCATTTCTAAGGAAAATATTGTAAAAACCACTCAGTCCCCAATTTAGTGGAGAAAACTGACTAAGAATTCGCATATAATGTGGCATAACATATATTGGAACCCAAATACCACCAAGAGCTGCAAAAATTATTATTGATACAGCTCCGAATGTTGATGATTGTTCATGAGTTGTTGCGATAGTTCCAATTGCAACTCCCAATCCTGTTGCAGCCAAACCTGATGCAAGAGCTAATATAACAAGTGCTAATTTATGTGGTCCTATTTCTAGCTGGGGCAGCCCCATTGCCGGAAGAACATATAAGCCAACCATAAGCATCAACAAAAATTGTAAAAACGAAACACCAAGAAAAACTAAAATTTTACTAAACATAACAGTAACATATGATCCGGGCATTGTTTTTAACCTGAATGCACTACCTTCATCACGTTCTTTAATTATATTCCCAGCTAATGGTAAAACGATAAAAAACATAGCAAACATGGTCCATGCCGGAACATTGTGCTGTACCGAGTTAGGTAGTATCTCACTATTGGTGGTCGATGCGTAAACCTCTTTGTATTTTATTGTTTCAAAGCTTTCAAATTCAATAGCTTTTTGATCTGGGAACATTTCTGAAATAGCCATCGAAAAATTCTTAAAAAACAGCTTTATCTCAAGTTGCGAAGTAAATTCCTTCAACGAACTCATCACCGAATTTTTAAACGAATGACTCGTTGCAGGATCAATATAAATGATAATATCTATTGAGCTTTTTTTAGTTCGTTTTTTAACCCCTGCTATCGAATAGGTTTTAAAAGATTTATTAATTAGTGCATCAACATTACCTCGAATTGCTTCAGTAGCTCTCTCGGGTATTATAATGCCAATCTTGTATTTACCTTTTGCGACTGCATCTTTGGCTTGCTCTTCAGAAATTTTTTCTCCATCTATTTCTTCTACAATCTGGAAAAATTCTGATTCAATCAAGCCTTTACGAATAGCTTCGCCTAAACTATCGTGATCATTATTAACCAGGATCATTGATATACTTGCTTCCTTAACTGTTTTAAAGGTTGCATCCTGAATAAGTGTCATTATTAAAATAAGCACCAAAGGCATAAGAAACAAGATTGCTAAACCTGCCCGATCTCTAATTAAAACAAGAAATTCTTTATATATAGATGATAAAAGTCGTAACATAATTTTAAATTTTATTCGTCGCGTAATGCTTTACCTGTTAAATGAAGGAAGATACTTTCCAGATCGGTATATTCCTCTTTGCTATTAACCAAGTCTTTCGGTTTTCCTTCAGTAATAATTTTCCCCTGATCAATTATAGCTACACGGGTACAGAAATTCTCTGCTTCTTCCATGTAGTGGGAAGTATAAATTAGAGTAGTTCCTTCTTTATTTATATCTCGCAGGTGATTTAGAATAACATTTCTCGATTGCACATCAACTCCAACAGTAGGTTCGTCTAAGAAAATTATTTTTGGTTTATGAAGTATTCCTGCAATAAGATTAATTCTGCGTTTCATACCACCAGAATAGGTTTTAATTTTACGATTGGCAGTTTTTTCTAATCCAAATAATTCAAGGCACTCATCTATTCTATTTCTAAGGTTTTTACCTTTTAATCCATACAAATGACCAAAAAAAGTAAGGTTTTCTTTTGCTGTAAGTGACGGATATAAAGCAATATCCTGAGGTACAACACCAATAATGCTTTTTATTTTTTCTGATGAATGATTATATTCCATACCATCAATAAAAATATTACCGGCGGTAGGATCAAATAATCCACACAAAATGGAGATCGTGGTTGTCTTTCCTGCTCCATTTGGACCTAATAACCCATATATTTCTCCTGGTTGTATATCGAGACTTATATTATCAATAGCCGGTACATCTGAACCTCTATATACTTTTGTTAAATGCTTAATCTCAATAATTGGTTGTTTTTCCTGCATTATTTTAACAATTTCTTTAATTCAATAAAAAATTTCTCTTCATCATCGGCTATCTCAAGCATAAGATTTGCAACCGTATTATAACCATCAGGATCAGATGATCTTCCTTTACAGGTTTTAGCAGCTAATGATGAAAAAGTCCTCCATTTATCTCCAATTTTTGTCATCTCTTTTGATAATTCGAAATATCGTTGATCCTGCATTATTTCTGAAACTTCCTGTAAAAAGGCAGCATAAATAAACCTAAATCCTGCACCACCTGTTCCAATTTCTTCTAACATTCGTACCATTTGAGCTAAATACGCAGCTGCTTTTTTGGAACCTAGTTTATCGGGCCATTTTCGAATTCTTTTTGAAAGATAACGTATTCCTTTTACCCCAAATAATGGAACAGGAATTGTAAGCATCCAATCGGCAGTTTGCTTCATTCCTTTGTAAATTGCTGATTTAATATCAATTTCGTTTGGAATACTAATTGGGTAATACATTTTCCCATTTGGACTTAACGGACCTTTTGCAAATCTAACCTTTTTTAGTTCTTCATAGGTTAAAGTAGTTGGATATTCCATTACAGGATCGCTAATAAAGTAGGTATCACCTTCTTTACCATAAACGGTCATGTTATGAGCATTAAAATGGAATCGATATGCAGGTGGAAAGTATGATAAATGAAACACTCCTGCCTGAACACCAACAGGAAGTCTCTTTTCAAGGATTTTATCTAATTCATCCATTGCTTTTTTAGGTTGTTGTCGAAATGATTGTTTTTTCATTTTTATTCCCAACCTCTTGGCAGCTCGGGCAAATATCATTCCCGGTACAGGGCGAAAAGATGCTAATGGAATTCCATTAACCTTTACAAATGGCATATATGCAAAAAAATATCCACTACCAATACCAAAAATCATGGCTTCACTTAAGTTAAGTCCATGGTATTTTAATAAACTGGAAATAACCCCATTTTCACAATGTCCTGCTGGTATATGTTCGAAATCAAGTTTCATATTTAATTCGTAGGTTTATAATTTAGTAATTCCTCAACACTTATTCCTAAAACTTTTGCATAAGATGAGAGTTGATCTTGTTTGAGTTTTTTAAACCCTCTTGGTTTTAAATGTCTTTTTACTCTCCACTTTGGTAGCTCAACATATTCGGCTAATAAAGCGACATTCATCTGGTTTTTTGCCATAAAATACATGATTGGACTAGCTTTTCCTGCTAAAATCTTTTCGTTAGCGTCATTCATATTATCATGAATATCATCCCAGGCAAGCTCATTAACAATATTTTTCGGTTCCCAACCTTTACTGAATATTTTTACATATTTGCCATTTTCATCTACAGCGTATTGCACTTCGCGAGTTATTCCTTCGGTAATTCCTTCGTCTTGGGGTACTTTATCTATTTCCATACTATGTAATTATTAGGATACTTATTATTTCTTTTCATCCAGAAAAATTTTCATTGAGCATTCAACAAGAATTTCTCCTTCGCAAGAAATTTTACCATTTATTAAAGTAGTATTAAAAACTTCATGTTCAACATTAACTTCGGTACAAATAACTGAATTGCTTTTTGGAAGCTTATGAATAGTAAGTTTTTGAATTGCACCAATATAACCAGTAGGAACATTTTTACTCTGATTACTATATGCATAACCAACGCCTAAAGCAGCTGTTTGTGCTATATTTTCTATTAATCCTGGTTCTTCCAGAAATCCATCCTTGCAGAAAATATTATCAGGCATAATGGTTAAGCTGCTTATGGTTTTACCACCTTCGGCCAAATGCAATCTTTCCACCATAATTATTGGATTACGCTGTGGAATAAACTGCTTTAAAGCTCCGCCTTCTGCAATTACGAGATCAAGTATTCCCATAGTGGTCCTTTTTTGTTTTTTAATCGTAATTTATTTAATACATTGCTTGAATCTTCATCGGGAAAAACCCATCTGCGACCAGTATTTCTTGCTCTTTCTTTTAATGTATCGTAATTGACTTTATCCGAAATATAGTATTTAGGTTCAATAAGATCATCTGTGCTTTCTATTTTGCCTTCGGCAATGGCATATTGGTGCAATTTTGTGCCAGGATAAATGCGCATTCCTACAAATGGAAAGAAAACTGATCTATCAATTTTTTTTGAGTTTTCGTATGTTTCATTAACAGTTTCGTCAGTTTCTCCATATCCTCCCAAAATAAGGAAATGTGCAAAATCAATATCCAGTTTATTGCAAAGAGCCGATTTCTCAAGAATATCATTAACAGTAAAGTTTTTGCCATAGTTTTTCAGACTCCTGTCAGAGATAGATTCTGTTCCAAATTCTATATGACTTAATCCTGATTTTTTTAGAAGCACTAATAAGTCTTCAGGCAAATTGGTAAATGTAAAGTAACCGCCCCATTTAATCTTTATTCCACTATGGATAATCCTTTCAGCTAATTCGTAATTATAGTCATTTTTTATATTAAACACCGAATCGGTAAAAAATACATAGTCTATACCTTTCTTATAATAAAGTGTTTTTAAGGTTTCCACTATTTTCTCAGTATTTAATGTACGCACTTTACTACCTTCAATTACAGGGTAAGTGCAATATATACAATGATAAGGACATCCGCGCTTTGTCTGGATGTTAAGCATTCCACTACGTTGCCAGTAAAAATCAATAATGCTTTCGTCAAAATCTAACGATAAATCGCTAAAATAGCTTTCTTTCTTATTAAAAACGCATTTGCCATTATCGGAATAGATAAGTCGACTTATGTTTGTGTGATCTGAATTGCTGTCGAGTGCATTAATTAGTTTTAGTAAACTTTCTTCACCTTCGCCATAAATTCCATAATCTGGATTTAGTCGTTTATACATTAATTCAGGAAAAATTGAGAAACCTGAACCTCCAATAATAATTATTGCATTGGTAGTTTCTCTAATCGAATCAATTAAATTCTTATAATGATTAATAAAAAACTCACGATTATAAGAGTTTACATCATCAACATTGCGAAAAGAAATTCCAATATATTTTGGATTAAAATCACTTACTCTCTTTTTTATTTCATCAATTGAAAAAAGATTCAAATCAGCTAATTGAATTTCGTAATCGGTTAGTTTTTCTTTTAAATATGTTGATATATATGCCAACCCGATAGGATAAACAGGATAAGGAATAATATGTTGATTAGCTGATATAAGTAGTATTTTTTTATCTTTCATGTTTTAATTTTTTTCCCAAAAAGGATAATAATTGAACCATTGATATGGATATTTTTTAACCATTTTCTCAAATTCTTTCACATATTTCTCGACATATTCCAACAGAATCTTTTCTTGCTCATCTTTATTATCAATTTTAGGAATGTATATTGGTGCTGTTGCATAAAAATGATAATGGGTTTTTGATTCTTTCATAGCAAATGCAAATGTAACAGGTACTCCAAAACGTGCAGCAAGGTAAAAGGGGCCACTGGGAAACAATGCTTTTTTACCCATGAAATCAACTTTATATGCTTTGCTGTCATTAATAAATCTATCACCAGCAATAGCAATTAGTTCTTTGTTTATTAATGCATTACTAACCGGAATTATATGCGAAAAATCACTCTGAATAGAAATGACATTTACTCCTTTATTTGCAAGAACATCTGATGTATAATTTTTTATTTGTTTATGCTCAGCGTCGAGTACAATCAAATTAATTCTTGTATTTATGCGTTCAAGCAATTGTCCTGCAGTTTCGAAGCTCCCCATGTGAGCATTTATAATTATTCCACCGGTTTTTTCATTTGCCATTTGTTGCAGATGATGCTCTCCATCAAAATTATAAGTGAATTTTCCTTTTAAACCACCTAAAATTGCAAATTTATCAAGTAAAACCTGTCCGAATGAATAATAATTACGATAAACTCCAACTATTGATTTGATTACTGAGAATTTATGGATTTCTCTGAAATAGAAGTATATCTCCCTGGAGCTTGATTTTGAGAAAAGGAAAAAATAAAAAGCGACAAATAAAAGTATAAAGTATGCAAAAGAAAGCCCTAAATGTTTTAGAGTAAAAACAAAAATTTTATATCCTAATACCGTTCCGCGGGACTGACCTTTCCATGATGGCATTCAAAAAACCCTCCGTAAGCTTTCTTTTACTATGTTTAGTTTGATTTAGCATGTTTTATGATATAATCATAAAAATCCTGAAGCGTTTTTATACCTGCAAAATCTTCACCCTTCACTTTAAAACCGAAGTTTTTTTCAATAATTACTACTAAATCAACGTAATCAAGGCTATCAATTTCTAAGGTTTCTTTTAAGCTGGCAGCGGGCTGTAATTGACTCTCTTCCAGTTCGAACTCATCAATCAAAAAGTTATTAATCTTGCTAATAATCTCCTGGGTCTCCATTTTATAATCCTCTTCGAGTTAAATTATTTAATTTTTTTCACAATCAAAGTAGAATTTGTTCCACCAAACCCGAATGAGTTAGAAAGAAACATATCTATTTTATGATTTTTTATTGTTTTTGCTGCTATGTTTAATTTAGCCGAAAATTCATCTGGATTTTCAAAATTTATATTCGGTGCAACAAATGAATCCTGCATCATGAGCATAGAATATATAACCTCACTTGCTCCACCCATCCACATTTCGTGTCCTGTCATCGATTTGGTTGAGCTAACATAAGGTGTTTTTAATCCAAAAACCTTTGTTATTGCTTGTGCTTCGTTCAAATCACCAACTGGAGTGGCAGTTGCATGAGCATTTATATAATCAATATCCGATGATTTTACGTTTGCATCTTTTAGTGCCATCTCTAATGATTTGGCAGGTCCTTCAACATTTGGAACAGAAATATGATCTCCATTTGATGAAAATCCATATCCAATAACTTCGGCAAGTATTGGAGCACCACGACGAATAGCCGATTCATAGCTCTCGAGAACTACAGTTGCAGCACCTCCGCTAGGAACTAATCCATCGCGATCGCGGTCGAATGGCCTGCTGGCTTTTTGTGGCTCGCTCTCACGTATTGAGAAAGCACTTAATCCGTCAAAACTACCCATTGAATGAAAGTTTATTTCCTGACCACCACCACAAATAATAATATCTTGTAATCCACTTTTAATAAAGTAATATCCCATTCCTATTGAATGCGATCCACTTGCACATGCTGCACTTATTGTTAAGTTTATTCCTTTTAGTCTGAAAATCGTTGAAAGGTTCATGGTAATAGTAGAGTTCATAGATTGAAAAATTGCACCCGAACCAAGTAAAGCTGTATCTTTTTTATCTTTTAAAACATCATATGCTTCGCAAACGGCTTTTCCCGAACTATCATTACCATAGAGTATGCCGATATCATTTTTGTCTAAAAAATCATTATCAATTTTTGCTTGTTTTAATGCTTCGGCAGTTGCTACATAAGCATAATCAGCTTCTTCGGCCATACCTACCCGCTGACGACGTGTAATTTCACCTTTTAAATTTGGCATTTCAAGTATTCCGGTTAATCCAGAACGAAAACCAAGTTCTTTGCGATATGGATCGAAACCTATTCCTGAACGGCCAATATATAATGATTGTCTTACTTCTTCAACATTTTTGCCAATAGTAGAATATATCCCCATTCCTGTTATTACCACTCTATTCATATAAGTGCATTAAAGTGTTTATTGTTTTGCAATTACGTGTATAAACCCCCGTTAACTGAAATAACCTGACCTGTAATGTAAGATGCCTTTTTTGATGCAAGAAAAGCAACTACATCGGCAACTTCTTCAGTTTTTCCAAAACGACTCATTGGAATCATTTGTTTCAGCTGATTTTCATCCAATTCCTTGGTCATATCTGTTTTAATAAATCCCGGAGCTACACAATTCACTGTTACGTTTTTCTTGGCAATTTCTTGAGCTAGTGCTTTACTTGCTGCAATTACTCCCCCTTTGGCTGCTGAATAATTGGTTTGTCCGGGTAATCCTTTTAAGCCCGATAATGAAACAACATTAACAATTCGTCCATATTTATTTACAAGCATATCTGTAACCAACATGCGCGTAATTAAAAAGAAACTATTTAGATTGGTTGAAATAACATCATTCCATTCTTCATCTTTCATCCAAACAATTAAACCATCTTTTCTAATACCTGCATTATTTACCAGTATCTCGATATGTTGATCCTGATGAGTTGATTTCCAGTTTTCAATAGCTTTTTTTATTTGTTCAGGATCGGATACATCAAATTTAAGCAGTTCACCGTTTCCACCCAAAGACACAATTTGATTTAATGTGTCGTTGGCTTCTTCATCATTGCTTTTATAATTGATGATTACAGTATAACCCATTTCAGCAATTCTTAAGCAAATTGCTTTTCCAATTCCTCTTGATCCTCCAGTAACTAATGCATACTTCATTATTCGAACCTATTTAATTATACTGTTTTGATTTGTCATTAAATAATTCTTAATATTTTCAATATCCTTATATTTAATAGAATCTTGGATAAAGATAGGAACAATTGTCCTCATTTTATCAAAAAGAACAGTAGAAAAATCTGATAGTCTATCATTAATTTTTAAATAATCAATAGCTTGAAGAATAGTTATAAATTCAATTGAAAGAATCTCAAAAGTATTTTCTACTACCTTTTTAGCCATAAGTGCTGAGTTTGTACCCATGCTAACTATATCCTGATTGTCGTTATTGTTAGGTATGCTATGCACATACATTGGAAAAGATAATGTTTGGTTTTCTGCTGTTGTCGAAGTAGCAGTAAATTGAACTCCCTGCATTCCTAAATTTAAACCTAAAGTTCCTAAATTCACAAATGGAGGTAGCTTTTGGTTAATTTTATCGTTTAAAAGAAAGTTTAATTGTCTTTCGGCTAACATGGAAAGCTTTGTAATTGCAATTTTAAGTTTATCCATTTCAAACGAAATATAATCGCCGTGGAAATTACCACCATGGAATACATCCTTATTTGTGCTATCAACAATTGGGTTATCGTTTACAGAGTTTACCTCCTGAATTAAAATATCTTCGGTAAACTTAATAGTATCATAAATAATCCCAAGAATTTGTGGAACACATCTTAATGAATAGTATTCCTGTACTTTTTCTTTAATAATATCTGCTTTAGACGAATAATTGTAAAGGTGATCTGAACGTTTCTTAACAAGCTTGCTGCTTGTTAAAACATCTCTCATAGATTCGGCTATCTTATTCTGACCTACATGCAATTTTACCTGGTTCAACTCTTTTGAAAAATGATCATCGTACGATTCAACAATCTCATTAATTATGCAGGATGCAGTTACCGACCAATTAATTATATTTTTAGCATGAATAGCATTGATAATGCCTATACCACTCATAACCGAAGTGCCATTTATTAGGGCTAATCCCTCGCGCAAATGAATTGTAATAGGATTAAGGTTGTTTTCTTTAAACACTTCAGCTGTTGGTCTGAATTTTCCATTATAAAAAACTTCGCCTTCGCCAATCAATATGAGAGCCATATGAGCAAGTTGTACTAGATCACCACTGGCCCCAACACCTCCGTGTTCGAAGATCTTTGGATAAATATCGCGGTTAATAAGTTCCTTAATTAAAACAACAACTTCGGGATGAATACCAGAATGAGCTTTCATCAATGTATTTAATCGGGCTATCATTGCTGATTTTACATAAAGTCCAGGTAAGGTATTTCCTGATCCTGCAGAATGACTTCGGATAAGATTTAGTTGCAATTGAACCTGATCTTCATCACTGATTTTATATTGAGCCATTGGCCCAAAGCAAGTATTTATTCCATAAATAACCTTATTTTTTGAAAAGTCTTGTAAGAATTCAAAATTCTCTTTGACCTTCTTTAATGCCGATGAATCTAATTCTACTTTTTCGTCTTTATAAAGGATTTTATAAAAGTCGTCTAGGTTGAGATCTCTACCTCCAATTATTATCATTATAGTGTTTAATTAAAAATTGTTATTAAAGTTCAGTTAGTCAATAAATTGTAACACTTTGCCTAATTTAGAAATAGTGCAAATTTAATAAATAGTTTTAAATTATATTTAACACCTTACTGATTAAAAACTATTTTTAAACATATTTTGACGAAATAAACAAAAATTGAAGTAAAATTGTTTATCAGCAACGTTAATGAAAAGTACATTTACATGATTTTTTTATTGATTCAAAAGAGATACAAGTATTTATTAAAATTTTGGTGATTTATTAATTTAATCTAATTTAGTAACCCAAAAAATACAATAGGAAATTCAGGGTAAGAATAACAAATTTTCAGAAATTTTTGGCTGTTTTGTTAAAAAAATATCAATATTTAAATAAACTGGAATGAAAGAAAAAGAAGCATATATTGATTATGAACCGCATCAGCTTATGTTGTATGTGGAAAAGGATGATGGAACATTTGGCCCAATAATAACTGGATCCTATTTATCAAAAAATTATATAGATGATTTTTTTGAGAAAATGGAAAAATTGAGACTTTCCTTACTTCAACAACTAAAGGATAATAAAATAAGTCCTGTAGAATATTATCGCGTTATTCATGATTTTAATATTTTCGAATTATCTCGAAGAACAGAAATATCTCTTTTTAAGGTTAGAAGGCATTTACTAGTCAAAGGATTTTTAAAAGCAAAAGTTTCTGATTTAATAAAATATGCTGAGGTTTTTGATGTACCTGTTTCAAATTTATTTCAGGTAATAACTGTTGAAAGCAGAGATAGTGAAACAAAAGATGGAGTTAAGGATGAAAACAAATATAAAGTTAAACAAACAAAAACTCAGAGTCCACTTTTAGTAATAACCAAGTTTGAATCAAATAAATAAAATGATAATTGAATCTTTTAAACACAATATGGCAGCCCATTGTGAGTCGGGTACGCTAACTGCATTATTAAATCATAAAGGCCTTACAATTTCTGAACCTATGATATTTGGTATGGGGAGCGGTCTTTATTTTGGATATTTAAGACATACTCCCAACCTCAATTTCCCGATGTTTATTTTGCGTACCAAACCCGGAAAGCTTAGAAAAAAAGTTGCAAAACGAATTGGTATTAAGTTTAAATCAGAAACATATAGAAGTACTGAGAAAGCAGAAAAGGAGCTGGATGCATTAATTGCAAAAGGTATTCCGGTGGCTGTTCAGGTCGATTTGTATTATATGGAATATATTCCTGAATGGGAAAGGGTACATGCCAACATACACTTTATTACAATAGTAGGCCGAGAGGATGATTATTATATTGTTAGTGATAGCTATTTTCCAAAGCTGGCCAAATTGCATAAAGATAATTTACAGAAAGCTCGATTTGCTAAAGGGTATCTTGCTCCAAAAGGTTTTATGTATTATATCGATTCCATACCAGAAACCTTTGATCAGAAAAAAATCATAATTAAAGCGATTAAAGAAACCGTAAATAACATGATCGGTATTCAGCCTCCTTTTATTGGTATACGTGGTATGCGAATGTTTGGAAAAAAAGTTGTTGAATGGCCAAAAATTACACGCGATATTGACCACTTGTCGCATGAGATAATGAAAATAAATATTTTTCTGGAAGATCAGGGAACCGGAGGTGCAGGATTTAGATATATGTATGCAACATTCCTTCGTCAGGCTGCTCAATTATTTAACAGTTCAGATCTCGACGGTTTGTCAAAAAAGATGATGGAAATAGGGGATGGATGGAGAAAAATTTCTTACTTTGCGGCAAAAATTGGCAAAAATCGTGATCTTGGCTCCGACAAGTTATTAGAATTAAGTCAATTGATACTTGAGCGTGCTGATACAGAAGAATTATTCTATAAAGAAATGAAAGTAATTGTTAATCAATTAAATTAAATATTTTGCGATGGAAGAAAAGAATCTAAATGATTTGAAAATAGAGATTAAAGAACTAATTATTAAAACACTAAATATTCAAGATATTGCTGTTGCTGATATTGATAATGAAATTCCTCTTTTTGGTGGCGAAAATACATTAGGTTTAGACTCAATAGATGCTATTGAACTGGTTATGGCTGTTCAACGACAGTTCAATGTCAGAATTGATGATCAGAATCTAGCCCGTGAAGTATTGAAAAATGTAAATACTATTGCTGACTTTATTGTGAATAATAAAGCGGTCTAACGTTTACATTAGAAATAAAATCAAAAGTAAATGAAGAGTGCTTACCTGATAGCAGGGATAAGACTATCGAGATTTTTAAAACTCGTAGCAAAAAATGGTATATCCATATATCCCAAATATCTGGTTCGCTTTTTATTCCTCTTACAAAATGGTGTCTGGGCTTCTATTTTTCTTCGAAAAGAAAAAAAAATATATAGTTCAAAAATTCTGAATCAGAAGCTTTCAGATAATCCTGTGATAATTATTGGTCACTGGCGAACAGGGAGCACTTTTTTGCATCAATTGTTAAATCTTGATCCCAATTTTGTTACACCAAGTGTTTTTCAGGCATCTTTACCCGATAGTTTTCTAACTTCTCGTAAATCATACGAACCAATTATGGGTAGGATGATTAAAGGAACCCGACCTATGGATCAGGTAAAACTAGGCCTGGATGAACCTTTAGAAGATGAATATGCTCTTTTCAGGTTATCAGGATATTCGCCTCTCGAGCAAATAATATTTCCGAAAAAGGGAGGATACTTTTTAAAGAATTACCCTGGTTTCCTTCCAATAAATGAGAAACTAAATGAATGGAAAAATGCATTTTCCTATTTTTATAAAAAACTTCTGATATTCGATTCTAAAACAATACTTATTAAAAATCCTTTCCACTCATTACGAATAAATACCTTAAACGAAATTTTTCCTAATGCCAGATATATTCATATTGTTCGACATCCATACAGTGTAGTTCCATCGACCCAGCGGATGTGGGATATTGTAGGATCACAAAATTCAATGAACAATAATTGGCAAAAACCATCTATTATTGAAGTGTCGGAGTTTTTAAATTATATGCTTACTACTATCGACCGCGATCTTGAAAATATACCTGAAAAAAGGAAATATGAAGTTAGGTTTGAAGATTTTGAGAAAAATCCAAGAGAATCAATTATCGAGTTATATAATCATTTTAACTTAGGCTTTTCTTCCGATTTCGACTTGAAACTAAACAACTTCTTATTGAGTATAAAAGATTATCAAAAAAATAAATATATATTGCCAGAAGAGAACAAAATAATCATATCGGGTGTTCTAAAATCTTGGATGGACCGATATAATTATAGTGTTGAATAAATTTATTAGAATAATAATTAAACTATATAAACATGAAATTTCAATTAATATTCCCAAAATGGAGAAAGCTTGAAGGGCAAACAGTATTTAATTTACCGCCACATGGAGCTATTGTTTTTGCAGCAACCATTCCTGCTGATTTCGAAGTTGAATTTATCGACGAAAATCTTGAAGAAATGCGATATGACGATACTGTTGATTTTGTAGGAATCTCAATGTTACTTACCACTCAGATAAAAAGAGGCTGGGCTATTGCCGACGAATACCGAAAACGTGGTAAAAAGGTAATTTTTGGTGGAATATCAACAATGTTGCACGCTGAAGAAACAATGTTACATGCTGATTCTATTTTCTTAGGCGAAGCTGAGGGGCATATGGATCAGGTATTTAAAGATTTTAAAAAAGGCGAACTAAAAAAAGTTTATAATTTTATGAACGACCTGCCTCCTATCGAAACCATAGGCCCAGCACGTCGTGAATTATATAAAAGAGATTTATATTATCACAAAGGTGTACAAATGGTTGATACATTCCATGCATCACGTGGATGTAAATATAGTTGCTACCCTTGTGCGGTTTCATATTTAGGTGGTCGCAATTTTAGACCTCGGCCAGTACATAAGGTGGTTGAAGAACTTGCTACGATTGATAACAACAGATTATTTATAGTTGATAATTCATTGGCACAAGATACTGAGTGGGAGAAGGAATTGTTTAAAGCAATGATTCCATTTAAGAAAAAATGGTGTAGCCATACTATTGAAGATAAGCACGAAGTACTTGATCTTGCAGCTCAGGCTGGTGCATGGTACGTATATCAGGCAGTGTTCGATACTTCTGATTATATAAAGGAACGTGTTAAAAGATATCATGATTACGGAATAGGAGTAGAAGGCACCATACTTCTTGGTCTTGATGATCAAACTGAGGATGATATTAAACGGTTAATTGATTTTCTACTTGAGATTAATCTCGATTTAGCTGAATTTACTGTACTTGCACCTTTCCCTCATACAAAAGCGTATGTTGATTTAGTTAAGCAGAATAGAATTTTTAATAAAAACTGGGACGATTATAATGCAGGTCAGGTAGTTTATCATCCTAAACACATGAGCGCTGAACGTTTGCAAGAACTTTATCAGTATGCTTGGGATACATTTTATAAGGACGAAACCCAGGAGGAAAAAATGTTTAAACTGCTCAAAAAGGTTGTTTCCAGAGAAGTAGAAGATGGTACATTTAGAAAAAGGAGACAAGACTTGTCAAAAGTTAGTTTCGGAAAATTAATTAACCCCAAAATTGTATAATTAATATTGATAATTAAAATAATGGAGAATAAATATCAGGATCAAGTTTATCATTTTAAAGGGCTTTGGGATCTGCCTTCTATTTGTGGTTTGAAAATAATTAAGAAAGCAGAGACATCAATTATTATTGCAACTGATTTATACGATAATAATCCAGGGACATCAATTACCGAGTGGAATACGAAGCTAGCCTGGGAGTTATGCAATAAATTTGAATTAAACCCTGAAAACTTAATTTTTATAGAACATACACCTAATAAAGAAACAAAACTTGAGTTTAATAGAGAGACTTTTTTTAAAGTAAATTTTACAATAGAAAATGGTAGTTTTGTAAATCCCGTTTGGAATCAGTTGACCAATGATGAAGTTGATAAATTAATAAGCGAATAACTAAAATATTTCCAAAAATGGCTCAAATAACAGAACAATTAAAAAAAGAAGTAAAAGAAGTTATATACGAATTCTTTGCCGAAGAGTGTGAAACTTCAATCGATAATATAAGTGATAGTACTAATATTATTGGCGATCTCGATGGCGATTCATTAATGTTTCTTGAACTTATAGAGATTTTTAAGAAGAAATACAACCTGAATATCGAACTAAAAACTATTGGTAAGTATGCAGTAAAGCATCCAGTAAAAACTATTGGAGAGCTTATTAATATGCAGTTATTAATAATAGAACACGAAAACAATATCTTAACTATTGAATAAAAAATTAGTGGATGGTATTTTCCTGTGGTATTGATATTGAAGAAATTAACCGATTCGATAAGCATTATTTTCAAAACGGGATATTGTCCAATTTAGTTTTCGACATATTTACAACCAGAGAAATTGAGAATTTTTCGTTTTATGGTAAAAAAGCCTTTTTAAAAGGCTTTTGTTTTAAGGAAGCATTTTATAAAGCAATTAATTCAGCGGATGTGGGTTGGATGGATGTTGAAATTGTATTTAAAGATGATACATATAATATAGAAACATCAAGGTTTTTAACCAAGATACTTAATGATTTTGGGATTACTAAAATAGATGTACAATATACTGAAACCAACGAGTATGTTTCTTGTAAAGTTTTATTGATAAAATAAAGAAGATATGACGAATAAATCGGCATTACTTTTTCCAGCATTTATTACCGATTATACCAGAAAAGAGATTGATACTTTGACAAGTAATGGTATCGATTTTACTGATTATGTAAGAGTTGCTTCCGATAAGTTAGGAATTAGATTACCTGATTTCTCATACGATTCAGAAGAATACCGAAACGACGAATTACTTGCACAGGTAATTGCGTATTTATTTGGTTGTGCATTCTCCGATTTACTGAAAAATAATGCTGTTAAACCTAATTTTGGTGCTGGATACAGTATGGGTATTTATGCCAATTTATATGCTGCCGAATCAATCTCATTAGAAGATGGAATTTTAATTATTTATAGAGCGTTCGAATTAGTAAATGAGTTAGCTTGCAATGGTAAATATGGCATGGGTGCTATAATTGGCCTTGGTGTCGATGATATAAATGACATAATTAATAAATCGAATATTAATGCTGAGGTAATTAATACTAATAGCGAATTTTCATATGTAATATCTGGAAAAAAAGCGGATGTTGTGCGAACTCTTGATGAGGCTAAAAATGAAGGAGCTTTGAATGCTATTCCTTTAAATGTAAATACTCCTTATCACTCAAGCTATTTAGGAGGTTTTGCCAACAGATTTGCCAAATTCATTGAATTTATTGATATTAAAAAGTCACAGTACCCAATTATTTCAACTTACAACCAAAGAATAGTTGATTCTCCAAGTGAAATTAGAAAAGAATTAGTATACAACCTCACTGAAAAGATAAACTGGTATAAAACCATGCAGGTTTTATTGAATAATGGTGTTAACGAGTTTTATGAGAGCGGCGCAGGAAAGGATCTTTCAAAAGGAGCCCGTTTTATTAATGGAGAGTTCAAATTTATAAGGTTATAAAAAAAGAGGAATCAATTGTTTGATTCCTCTTTTTCTATTTTTTTGCTTGCCTATTTAAAAGCTTTTTTAACGAGAAAAGCTCCTGTTTCTTTACCACATTTTGCATAAGCTTCCTGAATTCTAAAACCGGTATCATAATCATTACCCATTGCACCACGACCAGGAACACCAGTCATAGTTATTACGGCTAATTTATTGTCAGGATTTGCAGTTTCAACAAAAATGATTTCAACATTAATTGAAGCATCCATTCTTGAAATGCCAATATTCCAACCTGGTTCAGTAAAAGTGGTTTTAAGAATTAAAGTATACTTTGCATTTACATTTGTTTGATTAAAGCTGCAATTTACTTTTGATGTATAACTGTTAAGTAATTCTTCGAATTTTGGGTGATAACGACCTTCTCTGTCAGCTTCCCATTTTTCTTTCCATTCGTCTCCACTACCTGGTTTCTTTTCATTATATTCTGCTGCTTTTTTCGCAGTATAATCTTCTTCTTTAGTAAATTTACCTACTGCCATCTGGCTATAATCATACTCTACTAAAACTTCGGTTTCTCCTTTCAGAAAAGCCAGATCTCCCTGCGTAATTTTAATTTTCTGCGCTTGAACAGAAGTAACACCTAATACAATAAGTGATACAAGAATCATTCTTACAGTTTTCATAAATAATTTGATTTAATAAAGGTTAAAATTTAAATATAATTAATAATTAAAGCATAAATTCCATGGATCATGGCGGTAAAGAACAGTATAATGCCAAGTGATTTATGATATTTGTATTTCACTTTTATATAACGTAAACCACTTAATAGTTGGAATAAAACAAGAAAAATATTAATTATTCCAAGCCAAAGTATAATATTAATATTAAAAAGCATGCTATTCAACTTTAATGGTTACTTTATTTTCTCCTTTTGAACCATGTTTATTGCAATTTCCTTCAGCAATAATTTCCATATTCTCCTCAGCTTTTAAAGTAAACTCAAGAACAAAGTTTTGATTTTCGGGTAAATTATCTTTGTTGTATTCCCACTTTTTGTATTCTTTTCCGTTTATTTTTATCCAAACCCAATCTGTATGATGACCTGCGGTATTTCCCATATGGGTAACTTCAATTTTTATAGTTACTTCAGTTCCTTTAGCAACTTTCTCAGGTGCAATTATTTTTACACCAGTTTTATTTGCAAAAACTCCGGAAGAGAAAGATAGAAAGATTGCCATTACAGCAATAGATTGAACTATTGATTTTAATTTCATAATTACCTCCTGTTTTATAATTGTTTAGCTAAGGTAATAAAAATTAAGAAAAGAATAACTTTAAATAAGATATTTACATATTACTTTGTTTGTAATTGATAAGCGCTCAAAAAGGTTGGATAATCGCACTCTTTCATTAAAAGAAAATCTAAATTACATCAGTACCTTTCTTAATAAGCCATAATTTACCTACATTTTCATAGTACTTTTCAAGTGGTAATTTGGTTTTTAATACGCTATTAAAGAAATTATATTTCGATAGATCAAAATCTATTATCTGGTCTTTTACTTCATTATAATATGGGGTTCCAGGCATTGGCGAAAGAATAGTATAACCAGCATATGTAACTTTATGTGAAGAAGTGTAATCTGATAAAGCGGCAAAATCATCTTCGTCGTAATCATTCGGAATAACATAATTACCGCGTAACATAATTCCATTTCTATGAAAAATCTCTATAGCCTCATGAATAAGTTTAGCTTCTGAACTTTTATTGTATTTCTTAAGTTCTTCTTCACGAAATGATTCAAATCCGCAGATAACAACTTTTAATCCGTTTCTTGCTAATTTCTCAATTAGCTTAGGATTATTTACTGCTGTATCAGTTCGTATATCCATTACATATGTTTTCTTTATACCCTCTTGTTCGATCCTGTCAAATAAATAATCAATAGTTTGCTCATGAACAATAGTATTGGCATCGGCAAATCGTACTACCGGATAATCATCAATTTGCTTTAATTCGTTGATTATACTTTCGACATCGCGCTGCAGATATTTACCTTCGAACTGACACCATATAGAACAGAATGTACATTTGTATGGACAACCTAACGAAGTAAAAAGATAAGTTGAAGGGTAGGGGTTATCACCAACTTTATAGGTTTCTTTCCAAGGCTCAATAAGCTTTCTGTTTGGCATTAAGAAGTCTTCTTTGGCCGGATTATGCTTTGCTGTTTGTATTTTTGTTTTAACTAATTGCCCTTTTTTATTAAGAATTATTCCAGAGACACTTTCAAATGGCAAACCTTTTTCTTTGGCCTCAATTATTTCTTTAAAAATAAATGCAGATTGTCCGGGAGCAATAATATCAACCGAAGGATCGTTAAAATCATTTGGAGCTAAGCTGGTATGCAATCCCCCAACAACTGTTAAAATCTCTGGATTATATTTTTTGGCAGTTTGTAGTATTTCTATAGCATAATAGCATTCAGAAGCGATGGTAGTTGTTCCAACAACATCTGGATTATGCTTTTTAAGCAAACTAAGTACAAGTTCTTTTAATGGTGGAGTTGTATCAGGATGAAGATCATATTCACCTTTTGTTTCGAAAAATATTACCTCATGATCTTTTACGGCTTCGGCAACTGTTAATAAGCCAAGTGGCGGCCCAATGAGCTTTTTATGTATATATTTTTTCGCTTCAGGTGGCGCTGATTCGAGAATCATATTATGAGGTGAACGTGGAGTGTTTATAAGTAATATCTTCATTTTAAACTTAAAATCAATTTACGTTTTAAAAAGGTTAGCTAGAATTGAATTCTCCAGAGAGCCATTGGATAAAGAGCCATTTCGTAATTATTGTAAATCTTACCATTAGTAGGATCTATTCTGCGCTCATAAACACTCGTGTAATTTGTACGATATTGTAAATCCATAGCATACTCAATGCTGAATTTTTTCTTGTTGCGTTTATAACCGATACGTAGATTTACTCTGAAATAATCACTTGGCCTTAATTCATAAGCATTATCCCAATCAAGAACTTCTTTGTTTTGCAGCAGTGTCTGATCTACATCGAATGGAACATATGGTCGACCACCAGCATAGGAAGTTCTCAATCCAAGGGTTATAACATTATTTGTATAAACACGGATTTCATAACCTGCAAGTGCATTAAATGCAAACTGTCCATTAAATGCAGTATTTCGTTCTATCTTATCGTAGCCTTTATAAGTAGAATTATAAACTGAGGCTGTAATGAGAAAATAAAAATCATTTTTTAAGAAGCGCTCCAGTGTTAGTTCTATACCATAATTTTCACCAGAACCTTTATTTACAAGGCTATCAATTCGTTCAATAAAATATTCTGCTCCAAAATTTAGTACAGAGTACTGGGGTAGTGTTTCTTTTACAGGTATATCATATAAATATTGGTAGTAGGTTTCAAATTTAAATCGCAAGCTCTCGCTGAACAAATGATCATATCCTATAACTAATTGATGGCTTTTAGAAAAGTCAAGGTCTTTATTTGTAGTGATATATTCACCTGTGCTTAACTTCGATTGTGCAAAATAAACTGCTCTGAGTTGCATTTGGGCATGCAAACCATAACCAAATTTAAGCGAATTTCTATCGTTCAAATTCCAGTTAAAACCGAATCTTGGTTCAACGGCATAAGTGCTGTTAAGATCAAGAAATTGGCCATGCAATCCCCCGTATAATTCAATATCATCGGTAAATTTATGTTTTAGCTGTGCATAAAGTTGATACAAATTAAACTGGTCTTCAATATCAGTATCAATATCATATATTCCATTATTTATGCTACTATCGGCAAAACTTATATAGTAGTGATCAATAATAAATCCTGAGCTAAAATTATTTTTTGAATTTAGTTTTGTATTTAATTGAGATCCAAGACTCGCTTTAATTTCAGTTGATTTTTCACCAGCCCACAAAAATGGAGTTTGGTTGGCAAAGTCAAAAGTATCAATTTTTGTTGTTACTTCTGATCCTTGTATTGAGAATGATGATTGAATTCGTGTGTTGTTGGTTAATAAATGCAAATTGGTAAGTGAAAGAGCTCCGATCTGAGATCCATTACTTAAATCTTCGCCCCAGTTATCGAATGTCCAGTCGCTTTGTTTGTCATTTGAATCAAACATTTCGATATAGCTTGTTCCTCCAACACCTACTAGTGTCCATCGACCTTTCGCTGTAGGAAAATTTAGTTTTACTGTTAAGTCCTGATATTTTGTTGTTTCAACTTCGGCACCCAACAAATCAAGAATATCAACCATTGAATAACGATATGAAATAAGGTAAGATGCTTTATTATTTGATGAAAAAGGACCCTCGGTACCAAACTCTAATCCATTATATCCCAATTCTAGCCAGTATTCACGTTTTTCATTATTCCCAGTTCTCATCCTTAAATCAAAAACTCCGGCAAGTGCGTTACCGTATTCTGCAGGAAAGGCACCAGTAAGAAAATCAGAATTGGTTAATAAATTATTATTTAATATAGTTATTGGTCCGCCAGTAGTGCCTGATGCTGCGAAATGATTTGGGTTTGGTATTTCAACTCCATCTAACCTCCATAATAAACCAGTTGATGAATTACCACGAATAACTATATCATTGCGATTATCACGTACCGACATAACTCCAGCATAATTGGCTGCCATGCGAGCTGGATCGCCATAACTCCCCGGATATCGGCTAGTTTCATCAACAGTAAATGATCGTGCACTTATACTTGCCATTTTATTAATAGGCTGATCTTTTCGGGCATTAGCTTTAACAACAACTTCATCAAGTGTAGTAACGGATTGTTCTAGCTCAATTTTTAGAATTGTTTCTTTAGCCGAAACAAGTACAATATTATCGAATGATTGTGTTTTATAACCTACAGAACTAACTTGTAATGCTTGTCTTCCAATCTCTATACCTTCTAACCTGAATTGACCATTTTCATCAGTTACTGTTCCCTTTTGCGGGACAGAATTAATCACTACAATATTTACTCCAGGTATTGGTACTTGAGTTTCGAGGTCAACAACGATACCTCGAATAGTTTGTGTTAATTTTACTTTTACTTGCGAATTTGTTACTGTGCAACTTATTAATAGTAGAAAACTAAATATGAATACTCTCATTAAAATACTTATAAAAATTAAAATGGAAACAAAGATAGTAGAATTATTGTTTATTTTTTATTGAGAACCCAGCTTGCTCAATAATTTTACCAAGCTCAAGGTAATTACCCTGAGAATAAGCAATTAACTCATTATTCTGGATATTAATTGTGCCTGTTTTTTCATTTATATAGCTTTCTGCAACTTGAATATTTAAAACCTCGGCAATAAACATATCATGAGAACCTAAAGTAATTATATCTTTTACTCTACATTCTATATTTACTGGCGATTCAGCTATTACTGGACAGTTTACCATTTCTCCTTTAGCAGGAGTTAATTTCATCTTTTCAAATTTTTTATTATCTGATCCTGAGTTTCTTCCACTCCAGTCCATTGCTAATAGTAAATCTTTAGTTGTATAGTTAATTACAAATTCTTTAGTTCGTTTAATAATATCATATGAATGCCTTTCGGGTCGTATTGAAATATAACACATTGGCGGAGTAGAACAAATTGTTCCTGTCCATGCTATCGAAATAATATTGTATTCGTTCTCGTTTTCACCACAACTAACCATAAAGGCAGGAATGGGATAAATAAGGGTCATAGGTTGTTTGTTAATCTTTTTCATTTTGAATTATTTTTAGCTGTTTGTTTTGCTGTTAAATCACATATTGTATTTTCATATTGATTTGTATGGGCTTTAATCCAAACAAATTCAATGTATTTATTTTTTACCAGTTTTATTATTTTTTTCCAATCTTTACTATTTTTTGCCTTAGTTCCATTTGCTGTATGCCAGTTGTTTAATATCCAAATTGGTATCCATTCTGTTATACCTTTTATTACATATTGACTATCGGTATTTATACAAATTTTAGTTTCCTCTTTTAATAGTTCTAAACTCTTAATTACAGCGTTTAGTTCAATCAAATTACTTCCTTTTTTACTGGTTTTATAAGAATATAATTGTGTTTCTCCTGAAACATACTTAATTAAAACAGCAAAACCTCCAGAATTTTTCTCTAAAAGAAATGATCCATCTGTATAAGCCTCGATTATCTTTTCTGATTTTTTATCAGTCTTTTTTACAAGGTATTCATTATTAGTATTATCGAGAACCGTAACTTTTGTACGATCATAGTAATTTGGATCTGGGAGTACATCCTGTAAAACAAAGGTTAATTTAAATCCTTTATAGAAAGTATCGGGTTGTTTATTGTGTAATATTTTCCTAAGCTGAAATTCTTTAAGTTTAAGAAAACTTGTTAGCGAATCTCTCTCTGTATATCGTAAATCTTTGGTTATAGGCGAAAAGTAAATATTGGTACTTTGCTTGTCGAGTATAATCTCAATTGTATAGCAATTATCAACAACATCAAGTATTTTCATATCTAATAAATAGTGATTCATTGCAACTTCTTTTTTATTAAGGTAGAAAAGCTTTATGTTTTTCTTGTAAATATATTTTCTACGAAAATATAACAAATTTAAACTAGAACCTGATTATTACCTATTTTTCTACTGTCAATTTGACGTTGTAGTGGTTGATTTTAAAGACATTTTGGCTCGATTTTGTATTGGCAATTATTTTGATGAAGTATTTCAAAGAAAATAACAAAATTATGAAAACAGAAAATTTTACAATAAAATCACAAGAAGTTATTCAACAAGCTTTTACAATTGCTCAGGGAAACCAGCAACAAGTAGTTGAAAACGGACATTTATTGAAAAGTATTTTTTTAGAAGATGAAAATATTTCAAACTTCTTATTTAAGAAACTAAATATTGATTTGTTGGTTTTTCAGAAAGCACTTGATAAAATAATACTTTCATACCCAAAGGTTTCGGGAGGCGATCCTTATTTATCGAATAATGCTAACAAAGCATTACAGAAAGCTTTGAACTATTCAAAAGAAATGGATGATCAGTTTATATCTATTGAACATATTTTATTAGGGATTTTCGCAGTTAGTGAGAATGTATCTCAGCTAATGAAAGATAACGGAATTACAGAAAAGGGACTAAAATTAGCTATTCAGGATTTACGAAAAGGCTCAAATGTTAAAAGTCAGACTGCAGAAGATACATTTAACTCGCTTAATCGTTTTGCAATTAACTTAATTGAGCAGGCTCGAGCAGGAAAACTTGATCCGGTTATTGGCCGCGACGATGAAATTCGTCGTGTATTGCAAATATTATCGCGACGCACCAAAAACAATCCTATATTAATTGGTGAACCGGGTGTCGGTAAAACAGCTATTGCTGAAGGAATTGCACATCGAATATTAAGTGGGGATATTCCGGAAAATCTCAAAAGTAAAGAAGTGTTTGCCCTCGATATGGGCGCTCTTATTGCTGGTGCAAAGTATAAAGGCGAATTCGAGGAACGACTAAAATCAGTCGTTAACGAAGTTATTTCATCAAATGGAGATATTGTTCTTTTTATCGATGAGATCCATACTCTTGTTGGTGCAGGAAAAGGCGAAGGTGCTATGGATGCTGCTAATATTTTAAAACCAGCATTGGCTCGGGGTGAGCTTCGGGCAATTGGCGCAACTACATTAAACGAATATCAAAAGTATTTCGAAAATGATAAGGCCCTTGAACGAAGATTTCAAAAAGTCTTAGTTGATGAGCCTGATACTTTGAGTGCAATTTCTATTCTTCGCGGACTAAAGGAGAGATATGAATCGCACCATAAAGTACGTATTATGGACGATGCGATTATTACAGCCGTTGAATTGTCACAACGATATATTTCTGATCGTTTTTTACCCGATAAAGCAATTGACCTTATTGACGAAGCTGCGGCCAAATTGAGGCTCGAAATGAATTCTGTTCCCGAAAGTATTGATGAGATTGAACGAAAAATAAAACAACTCGAAATAGAACGAGAAGCAATTAAAAGGGAAGGGGATAAGAAAAAAGTGAGCATTCTTAGTGAGCAAATCGCAAATTTATCCGACGAACGCAATAAACTTAAAGCAAAATGGCAGAACGAGAAAAATATTGCAAATCAAATTCAAGACTATAAAGAAACTATTGAAAAGCTCAAGTTGGACGCCGATCAGGCAGAGCGTGATGGTGAATATGGCAAGGTTGCTGAATTACGTTATGGAAAAATTAAAGATTTTGAAAATAAAGCAACTATTTTAAAAGATGAATTACTCGCATTACAGCAAGACTCAGCCATGATTAATGAAGAAGTTAACAGTGATGATATTGCAGAGATTGTTGCTAAATGGACAGGAATACCTGTTAGCAGGATGTTGCAAAGCGAAAGGGAGAAACTTCTAAATCTCGAAAATGAATTACATAAACGGGTTGTTGGGCAGGATGTTGCAATTGCTGCTGTTGCTGATGCAGTTCGCAGAAGCAGAGCGGGTTTACAAGATTCAAAAAAACCAATCGGTTCATTTATTTTTATGGGCACTACTGGCGTTGGAAAAACAGAGTTGGCTAAAGCTTTAGCTGAGTTTCTTTTCGATAATGAAAATATGTTAACACGTATTGATATGTCTGAATACCAGGAACGTCATTCTGTTTCCCGCCTCGTTGGCGCTCCTCCCGGATATGTAGGTTACGATGAAGGTGGTCAGCTTACTGAAGCAGTCCGCCGAAAACCATATTCCGTTATTTTGCTCGATGAAATAGAAAAGGCACATCCCGATGTTTTTAATATATTGTTACAGATGCTTGATGATGGACGATTAACAGATAATAAAGGACGTACAGTAAACTTCAAGAATACTATTATTATTATGACATCAAATATAGGATCTCATATTATTCAAGATAATATTCAGAAAATGAATGATAAAAACAGAGAAGAAATCATCGAAAGCACAAAGGATGAGGTATTGATATTACTTAAACAAGTTATTCGCCCAGAATTTATTAACCGTGTCGACGAGATTGTAATGTTTGCGCCTTTAACAAAAAATGAGGTGGTTGATATTGTGAAACTACAATTTGAAATGTTGCAAGCTTTGCTCAAAATGCAGCGTATTCAAATTGAAATAACTGACGAAGCCATTGAATACATTGCTAATATAAGCTTTGATCCACATTATGGTGCCCGACCAGTTAAAAGAAATCTTCAAAAACTCCTTGTAAATGAATTATCGAAACAGATTCTGGGTAATGCAATTAATAAGGATAATACTATCTGGGTTGATAAAAATGATGAAGGATTAATATTTAAGAACTAAATAAGAAGAGGCTGTCTCAAAAGGACAGCTTCTTTTTTTTTGTTAATAATTTAGGATAGATTTATTTTGTTATAATTAAGA
>Ga0209319_1000231_pt1 | contig 88285 bp, 85 predicted proteins | sample RifGroE2_FD_184000 | JGI IMG/M metagenome (GOLD analysis project Ga0209319, IMG submission 184000) | Groundwater microbial communities from Rifle, Colorado - Groundwater E2 (SPAdes) (version 2) | ecosystem: Environmental > Aquatic > Deep subsurface > Groundwater | place: Rifle, Colorado, United... | reverse complement strand
AAAGGTTTTACCGGAAGCAAGTCCAAGACTGATCTCCTCTCGTTCACTACTGGACAGACGTTGATATGAGCATGGTTGCATACGAGGTAACTGTATCACCTCGTTGCACTAGATTATTGACTCCAGGAACAAAAATGTAAAAAAAGAAAAAACAAGGAAAATTATCTTAGAGTTCCATTTTCTGATTATAGATAGAAAAAGAGGCAAAATCATTCATTCATTTTTATTAGAAAAGCACGAAGCCAGACCTGACCCCACCTCTATAAAAAAATAAAAACCCGCTCAAACGGCTTGGCCTGGCATATCGTCGCGAGGAGGAGACGCGGTGATCGCTGTTCCAAGCCGTTTGAGCGGACTTTTTTGTAAGCGGCTTGAGAATACCAGAGCCCAGCAAAGAGCGTCAAGAGCCGAAGGAAAGGGTCGAACGATCTATCAATGAAACAACAAGTGCCACTTGAATAAGCAAAAGAATGGCAACGACAATCTGAAAAGAAGTCTTACGCGTTTTGTGATGAAAAACATGCATGCCAAAAAGCGTTCCCACCGATCCTCCCAAAAACGTCACAAAATAAAAAATGATTTCCGGCACACGCAGGCGTTTTCCTCCCGCCTGCCATTTATCAAATCCATACAAAAGAAAGGTGGCCACATTCCAACTGATAATAAGATTCCATTGCCAAAACAGCCGGTAAAAAACCACAAAACTTAACACAAAACAAAAAAGGAAAAAGAGACTGGCAAAAAAATAAGGACGATGTCTCATGTGCATATTTCCCGAAGTATTTTTTGATGCGTCCGTTTGGAAGATCCGGCAATCAGATAAGGATCAAAGATACTCCATGGTTTTCCCTCGAGGTTGGTGGTCACCCCTCCTGCTTCCTTCACAATCAAAGCCCCGGCGGCAGCATCCCAAGGATAGAGTGTGTTTTGAAGATATCCCTGTGTCCACCCCTGTGCCACTTCGGTAAGAGCCAATGCCGCACTTCCGTTCACGCGCACATATCGACATCGTGTGCTAAACCGTTCCACCCATCCTGCAATTTCTTCTTTTTTTTCTCGTCCAAAATCTATTCCCACCACACCTTCTTTGAGTGGACGATCGTGTACGCGTAAACGTGTATTGGCAAACCAGGCGCCTTTTCCTTTTTGTGCCCAAAAAAGTTCGTCAAAAAAAGGTTGATAAATCACTCCGATCACCGGCATTTGTTCATACACAACCGCAATGGAAATTGCACAGTAGGGGATTCCATTCACGTAATTGATACTGCCGTCTAAAGGATCAATAACCCAAGTGTATTCTCCTTCTTGCACATGCCCGGATTCTTCGCACAAAATGCCGTCCTTGGGAAAAATCTCACCAATCCTGTGCAAAATGATTTTTTCACTTTCATGATCTGCGCTGGAAACCACATCATCGTAAAAACGTTTTTCATCCACAATCAAAGGCTTACGAAATTGTTTTCGTAAGAACACCCCAGCTTCCACAGCAGCTTGTTTGGCGACAATAAGTCGATCCATAAAATATTAGAGGATAATGGAAGTTCGTGCTCCGTAAAGAAGATTTTTCTTTTGTGGAGAAAGTGCGACCAATTTTATTTTCTGTTCTTGAGGACTCCAAAACGCACCAGGCACAGCATTTGAACGGAGAAAATAGGCTCCAATAAGTTGGATAGCAGCATTTTCATCAAGGGGTTTCCCCGTTTCAATAAGATGCGTCATAAACGCGAACATCCAATCCTCAGGGGCAAAACCTGACTCTCTATAATAAGGGGAATCCGGATCGTCTTTGGCTTTTTCCAAAATAGCAAGATAGTCTCTGGCATTTTGATTTGTTTTGAGGTCAGGACGCAATACATTTTTTCCAAATTCGTACGCTTCTTCTGTTTTTGGAATGGGAGCAATACCCGGGGAATGTGGATCGGAAGGATCGGAAGGCTGGAGAAGATGAACCGTCCAGCCGGGGAGAGCTTGCGGATCATTTAATTGTTTTTTAAGAATGGCGGTTTTGGTATGGTCTGGGTAATACGATTCGTCCACCGAGGCCGGATAATAGACTAGTTTCGTGTCATCACTTCTATCTGCTCCACGATACTCTTCAAAAACAGAAAGGGGATCTGTAGTGTTCAAAAGAAAGTTTGGATGCTTTTTTTTGTAAGAAAGCAGAAATTGTTTAAAGGTTAGAATAAGAACATCAAGACTCATGCCAAAAGGAACCAAAAGAAGTTTGGTAAATCCTTGAGCGTATTTAGCCCCAAGCATTTCCTGTTGCTCGTATATTTTTTGAGCGATTTGTTCCAAAGTGGGAAGGGGGAATTGCCACCCCCCGATTCCATCAATGACGCCATTTTTGAGAATCCTTGTCTGTTCTAAGATAGCGACTTGGTCGGTATATTGCCTACGAAGGTTGTAGAGGCTTTCTATTTCTTCAAGATGTTCGGGGAGTCGATTTTTGTCAGGTTCATGATGCGCAAGGAGATACCCAAAGCTTTCGAGAATATAGACAAAGTGTTTGAGATCCGGGGTGGAGAGTTTTTGTGCAGCTTCACGAAGAGCGTCAAGTTTGGTAAGCGATGCTCGAGGAATCCCATGAGTTTCGGCAAAGGCAATAATCTCTTGCCGCAAAGTTTCAAAATGCGCGCGGTACTGCTCGGGAATAGATTTACGAACACTGGAGACAGAGTTCAGGACAGTTTCGTGGAGAACAGCAGAAGGAGCGGATTCCAAGGTTGGTCGCATGAAAGATGACATAAGTATCAAGGATTAAATAATCACGGATGATCGGACACCGGTGTACCAAATTCGCTGGTCAGGTATATGTATATGCAGGCAAGCTTGAGAATTGCTTTGGAACCAACATGCAACAGGAACATCGACAGTGAAGCGGAAAAAAGCTCCGGTAAGAAGAGAGGAGCCTTCCGCACCATTTTCATAGTCATCTAATGGTTTTTCCGTTTCTGCAAGGTGAATCATAAAAGCCATGATCCAATCTTCGGGAGTCATACCTGTTTCACCATGATAAGGAGAGTCTTCATCCTCTTGAGCTTTTTGAAGAATAGAAAGATATTCATTGGGGGTTTTACCTGCCTCAAGAGGAGGACGAGGGACGAGGTCTCCTTGGGGTGTTCCATGGCCTTTACGGGGAATAGGAGCAAATCCTTTGGAATCCAGATTTGATGGATCAGAGGGTTGAAGAAGGTGAACCGTCCATCCTTTCCAACTATTGTCATCCAGGTTTTGTTTCCAAGCCTCTTCTCGTTCCAAGAGTATCTGCCTCTTGATCTTTCCTTGGTGACCATATTCAGTAAAAGATCGTGGATAATAGACGAGTCTTGGAAGATTTCCTGCATCTGCCGTCGCCGAATACGTTCTCCATCTATAGAGAGGTTGGCTAAGAGAAAGATTAAAGGAAGGATGAGATTTTTTGTAAGAAAGGAGAAACTGTTCGAGAATTTCCGCAAGGCCATCAAGGCTCATGCCAAAGGGAACAAGAAGGAGTTTGGTAAAGCCTTGATCGCGTTTTGTCTCCAGTGTCTCGCGTTGTTCATAAAGTTTTTGAGCGATTTGTTCGAGAGTTGGGATAGGGTACTTGCATCCGTTTATTCCTAGGATCGCTTTATCTTTGAGGATACCTACTTGTTCAAGAAGGGAGACTTGAAAATCGTATTGCTCACGAAGACGGTAAAGACGCTCAATTTCTTGAAGATATTCAGGGAGTTTTTCTTCCTTTGGTTCCCCATTCTTGAGAAGGTACTCAAAGCGTTCAAGAAGGAGAGCGAGTCGTTCAAGGTCTTGAATGGAGAGTTTGTGAGTCGCTTCGCGCAAGAGGTCGGGCTTGCCAAGAGATTCTCTGGGAATCTTGTGAGCTTCTGTAAAATCAATGATCTCTTGTCGCAAAGTTTCAAAATGCGCGCGGTGTTCTTTGGGCAAAGAATCACAAACACTTGAAACCGAATCCATGATGGCTTCGCCAAGAAGCGCAGAAGACGCCGGATCCCCGCCTGTGCGCAGATGTCGGTCAGAGGAGGGATTTGTTTCCATAGGAGTGGCCAAGTGAGCGGATTCGGAAGTCGGTCGAGAAAAAAGAGTCATAAATGATTGCTCCCATTGTAAAACAAAGATGTCTATTAGGCTATGAAAAATCCCCCTTTGCTAAGGCTTCAGGGGGATAAAGACGCCGAGTTTAGGCGTCTTGCGATTCTACGTATACGTGACCGATCAGTCCATCGGAAACGATCGTAATGCGAGGGTTTTTCATTGTCTGACAAAGACCGCAGATTTGATCAAAGTTATCGGTACGGATCTCGAGGATTCCTCCCACTGCAGGATTTTCAAAACAATCCCGATCTCGAAATGTGCTATGTGTGGTGTTGATCATGAGGCGTGAGCGACTGATATGCCCAAGAGCTCCAAGTGCGCTCATCGCTTCCACCTGTTTGATTCCCACATCAGGTTGAACATCCACACTCCAAAGAACAATGGAGTTTTGAACGCGTTTTAAAAGTTCAGGATCTCTGACATCAATTTCTTGTCCGAACCATGCGCGTCGGAACGACCATTTCCACAAAGGATCTTGCTGCCGCATGAGAAGAACAGGCTTTCCTTCTGCCACACAAACTGTATTCACAACCGGTGTCCATGCGATGGGAATGGATTTTGTTTCCGGGGGTGTGAATGTTCCTCGTACAACACGAGGCGCAGGCCGAATTTGCACCAAGTGCCAATCTTGCGGACGATCCGGGTGAATCACCATCTCAAGTTGCACACCAAATTTGATGTCTGTTTTTTGTACAGCTCGGTAAAGGGTGCAGGCAAAATCATGAAAGGGAAAATCTACCAAGGTCGGGAGAAGCTCGACACCTTTATATCGCGGAAGAAGCAGTAAACCCGTTTCTGGATCGCGAACCTGAATTTCTCCATCTCGATCAAACGTGGCCGAAGTATAACCAATTCCTTCCGGAGTTTTGCAAACGCGTCCAATCGCAATACGCACGACTGCACGATGCATAAGTTGGCTCCACCCGATATCCACAATGATCCCCACACCAGGCTCTAATTTTTGAATCACAAGGGGAATATTTTTGCCATACAGACGTTCGAGAGCATCTCTCCATTCAAAAGCTTTGGATTTGAGAGAGAGATAGGTTCCTGCATCTCCATCCATCCAATCTTCCTCGATATGAGAACTGCGAAGGATTATCGGATCGCCTGGAACAAATAATGTTTGATGTTTTGCGGGGAACTTTTCAAAGAAGAGGAGTTCCTTTTGCTCGGCGCGAGACAACATCATCCAAGGAGGAACTCGCAGACGGGCATCACTTTGTGCCACAAGCTCGCAGATCGAAAGTCCGAGTGCTTTTCCTCCTCCTTGCTGTACTTGTTGCAGGATTTTGCGCTTTCCTCCGAGCGCTTTGCGCAGCGGGGGAGGAATCGCTTGCACGATTTGTGGAAGTGAAAGACCGTAGTTCCAAGTGTTTGGGTCAAAAAGATGTTGCATGAAGCCCCCTTTTGGAAAGGACAAGGACAGCTCAGATCATCATAGCAAAGAGCATATGTCAATGACGTTATCCTCATGTTTCTCTTGTGGGAGAGACGGGGATTTCGTACACTAACGGCCGTAAAATACCTTTAATCCCTTGTTCTAAAATTACCAATATCCAATTTCTAATTTCCAATGTTGGAGCCTTACGGCGATATCTGAATAAAAATGTCCTTTTCTTTCATTAGAAATTGGAAATTAGTAATTAGAAATTTTTTCTCATCTATGAAACATGTTTGGAAAGATGAACGAAGTCGGAGAACTTTTGTTTCCCCGACCGTCAAAAAGCGTTGGCCTCTGCGTGTAGCAGCTGCGGTGGCCCTGATTGCAACTCTCGGTTTTGCTGCCATGGATTTTCCAGGTATCTGGAACGCAGGAGCTCAATTTGTTTCGGCAAAGAGCGGCATTCCGGTTTTTATTTTTGAAGAAAAATCTTTCCGTTTAGGATTGGACCTTCAAGGGGGAGCACATCTTGTCTACGAGGCGGATATGAGCGCCATTCCCGAGGAAGATCGCCTAAGCGCCTTGGAAGGAGTCAAAGATGTGATGGAACAGCGAGTGAATACGTTTGGCGTGGCCGAGCCTGTGGTGCAAACCACCACAACCGGAGGTACCTATCGCATTATTATTGAACTTGCCGGAGTCATGGATGTATCTGACGCGATTCAACAAATCGGAGAAACACCGGTTTTGGAGTTTAAAGAACCAGAGCCTGAGGCCGGACGTGAGCTGACAAAAGAGGAACAAACTCAACTTGTCGATTTGCAAACGGCCGATCGGGAGGCAGCACAAACCGTATTAACTCGCGCGCGCGCAGGAGAAGATTTTACTTCCCTTATCGCGGAAAAAAGTTTAGCCCCGCAAAACGGTGTCCTCACAGGGATCACCGAAAACGATTATCTTTACGGAGCACTTATTGAGGCCATCAAAAATACTTGGACATCTCCCGGACGTGTGGTGCCACAGGTTGTAGAAGCTCCAGAGGGTTTGACGATCGTAAAGTACACTCAAGCTTCCACCATTACTGAATCTCGTTTGTCCCACATTCTCATTTGTTACGAAGGGGCGACCGGATGTACCACCGGACTTCCCGAGATTGAAGCCAATATTAAAATAGGTGAATTGAAAGATCAGGCTACGCCGGAAAATTTTGCTGAACTCGCCAAGCAAAATTCCACTGACGGATCAGCTGCAGGCGGTGGTGATCTTGGGTGGACATATCCGGGGCAAATGGTGGCGCCGTTTGAACTCGGAGCCTTGCAAACTCCGGTGGGCGCTATTTCCGATCCTGTCAAAACTGATTTTGGTTATCATCTTATTTACAAACAAGAGGAGCGACAGGCAACGGCCTATGATTTGGAACGTATTGTCATGAAGCTCACTGATCAATATGACATTGTGCCCTATAGCCCCTGGAAAAATACCGAACTTTCCGGAAAACATTTGACGCGTGCCGGCGTGGAGCTCGATCCAAGCACCGGTATTCCTCATGTGGCGCTACAGTTTAATGAGGAAGGAGCGGATTTGTTTGGGGAACTCACTTCCGCGCACGTGGGAGAGCCCATTGCCATTTTTTTGGATGGAGAAGTTCTTTCAAGTCCGGTTGTGCAAACAGCCATTTACGGAGGGCAAGCTATTATTACGGGAGATTTTACCTTGGAAGAAGCCAAGACACTCGCTCAACGCTTAAATGCCGGTGCGCTTCCCGTTCCTGTCCATTTGCTTTCCCAACAAACGGTCGGGCCAACGCTTGGCGCTGTTTCGCTTGAAAAAAGTGTGATCGCCGCTTGTATCGGTTTCTTGCTCGTTATCATCTTTATGATCTCCTATTATCGTCTTCCCGGAGTGATCGCCGCGCTTGCGCTTGCCTTGTATCTATTTCTTAACCTTGCAGCTTATCGTATTTTTGATGTGACCGTGACCTTGGCCGGTATCACAGGATTTGTCCTTTCGCTTGGGATGGCTGTGGATGCCAATGTCTTGATTATCGAACGTCTGAAAGAAGAATTAAAAGCCGGACGGGATCATCATGCGGCAACCGACGAAGCATATCGCCGTGCTTGGCCCGCGATTCGCGACGGCAATATCACCACCTTGATTGCCACAGGCATTTTGTACTGGTTTAGCTCAAGCTTTATTCAAGGTTTTGCATTGACCTTATCCATCGGTGTGATTTTGAGCATGTTTACTGCAATCATCATCTCGCGCATCTATCACAAGAATCTTACTCAATGGCCGTCTGTGACAAAGCGCTCTTGGCTCTTTGGTCATCGCCATCAACCTTAATCCTCGTATGTCTATTGTTTCATTACGTCACATTTGGTTTGGCATAGGAGCGGCCATGGTTGCCGGTTCCTTGATTGCTTTTTTTGTCCTGGGGATCAGATGGGGGATTGATTTTACCGGAGGGAGTTTGCTTGAGGTCACGCTTTCTCAAGTCACGGATACGGCGAGTGTACGTACAATTTTGGAAGGGGTTGGGTACACAAATCTTCAAGTACAAGAAATCGGAGAGCAGGGTTATTTAATTCGTACCACAGATTTGTCCGAAGAGTCCCATCAAGCACTATTGGGAACATTGCGTGAGACCTATGGAGGGGCGGAGGAATTGCGTTTCGATTCGATTGGTCCGGTCATTGGACACGAGCTTAAACAAACCACTACCTGGGGAGTGATTCTTATCCTAGCATTGATCGGCGGCTATATCGCCTTTGCGTTTCGCAAGGTTTCTCTCCCAATTGCTTCTTGGAAATATGGACTACTCACCATTGCCTGTGCGTTTCATGATGTCATTGTGATGGTTGGTGTGTATGTGATTGCCGGTTTTTTCCTTGGATGGGAAGTGAATGCAGCCTTTGTTGCCGCAGCACTCACGGTGCTTGGATATTCCATCAACGACACCGTGGTGGTCTTTGATCGCATTCGTGAAAACTTGGCCAATCGTATCGGGAAAGATTTTGAGGAAACCGTGGACATGAGTATTCGACAAACCTTTGCGCGATCGTTGAACACCAGTATAACCACGATTTTGGCCATTGCGGCTGTTTTGATTTTTGGAGGAGATACGACACGACCGTTTGCGTTTGCTCTTATGGTAGGAATTGCGGCAGGATCGTATTCCTCGATTTTCCTCGCGAGTCCCGCCTTGGTCGCTTGGGAATACGCAAAAAAGAAAAAAGCATAGCAGAGAAAAGTAAAAAGAAGTGGTCATTCCACTTCTTTTGATTTACACTAAAGGCATTATGTTTCCTCGTTTTTCTGTCACCACTTCGGAGGCAGGGGTCCATCGTCCTTCGGAAATCCGTTTTTCCGGTGATTCTGTTTCAAGCGTCCGCGATTCTTTGCCCAAAGAACACCGTGCACACTTTGAAACTCTGCGACAAGAGATCATTGATTTTACAAAAGCTCATGGGATTTCCAAAGACGTTCTCACCAAACCCGATCTTCTCCGTGAGGCGGCCTGTAAACTCTCCACTCCAGATCTCAAACGACTTGCCACCCTCCTCGAACGCTTTGAATATCTGCTGAAACACAAAGAACCTTCCAGAGAACTTTTTCTTCAAGAGGCTTTGGAATATGCGCATGAACGTTATCGTTTGCAAGAACAATACGATGCGCAAGTGGAACTGTTAAAACAAGCGGGTATTCTTCACCCTAAACAAGAGCAACCTCCGGAGCGTGCGCAAAGACTCTCGAGTCTTTTTCGCTCCCTTGTTTCTTTTGGCAAAAAGCAAAGAACTGACGTTACTTTGGACGTTGAGGCCGGAGAAACTCCGTGCATCACGGGTATGGACGGAAAAGAATACCCTGTTCCTACGATGGAACAAATCGCGGAACAATTGTATAGAGATCGGGAAAAATTTTCCGCGGAATCTGATCAAGGTTTTAGAAAAATTCTTTTGGTTCCTTTTGGGATGAGTTTGCAAACCCTTCTTGGGACATTTGAGAATTTTCTCCTTTCTTTTCAACGATCTCATCCTGATTTTGGAACACATACGGATAGTTTTCTTTATGGTCAGTCGGATAAATTGTTTGGTGGAGCAGACGGCGGCATGTTTCCGAAACTGGTGTATTATCCAAGGTTTTTTGATGGAAAAAAACACGGAGGAAAAACCAAGGCACAGATCCTCAAAGAGCAAGCGACAAGCGCATCTTCTTTCCCGGGCTGGCATATTCTTCTTTTTCAACCCTCGAGTGCTGAGGGGCAGGATCAAGATTTTCCCAAAGGCATCGCTCTTGTTCCAAGGAGAGAAAAGAAATCCGACAGTTTTAAAATAGAAGAAGGAGTAAGAGATTATCTTGCTCCCATAAGAGCGGCTTCTTTGGATCCGCATTCTCCACATTTTTTCAAACCAGGCTTAACGGTTGAAGATTGGCTTATCGCTTTTATGACACACCTTAAAGAAACAGAAGAGCCCATGGATAATTCTTTGGACGACGATGGATCAGTGGCATCGCTCCCGGGAGCTTTTTTCCCTTCTTTGGCTCTTGCCCCTTTTGCGCTTTGGTATGGCGACATCCAACAAGTTTACTTGAGTGCCGACGATCCAAGTTTTCCTTGTCGATCATGAAGCTTACCCCGGGTCGATGCTTTGATTTTTGTGCTATACTATAACCATTATGTTGCCTTTGCTTGTCACGACGGTGGCACAAGATTTGACCCCGTCTTTTTGGCAGCAACCTATTGACGTTGTCTTGAACCAAATTCTTCTTTGGTTTGGCTGGATTCCGATCGCCCTTGTTTTGCTTTGGGGATTTTCTCAGATGTGGCTCAATTATCGTCAGGGACTGTATCAAAAGAAAATACGATGGGTACTGTTGGCGATTGATGTCCCTTCCGCAACCGAGCAATCACCCAAGGCTGTGGAAAATCTTTTTTCCGGAATTTGCGGAGCACGTTCCACTTTACTTTGGAAAGACAAATGGATTGTCGGGAAAGCGGATCCGGTTTTTTCTTTGGAAATCGCGTCTGACGAAGGATATATTCAGTTTTACATTCGCACAGAGGAGCGTTTTCGCGATTTGATTGAGTCCGCGATTTATGCACATTATCCGGATGCTCAAATTGCCACGGCCGAGGATTATGCCGGTGTGATGCCGGTTCGTTATCCCAATGATGTTTATGACATGTGGGGAGTAGAACATACTCTTAAGAACGATTACATTTTTCCTATCCGAACCTATGTGGATTTTGAGGATCGTATCGCCGGAGAAATTAAAGACCCGTTGGCGCAAATTTTGGAACAAATGGCGCGTATGGGGCCCGGTGAACATTTGTGGACCCAAATTTTGATTCGTCTGGAAGGAAACGATTGGAAGAAAAAAGGAGAAAAGTACATCAATAAAACGTATGGGGTAGAAGAAAAGAAGAAACAAGGAGGGCTAGAGCAATTGACACGCAGTATTTTGGAATTACCAAGCGGAGTGACCGAACAGATGATCGGCATAAAGTTGAATGATATTCTTTTTGGCTCTGCGCCTGAAAAGAAAGATGAAGACATTTGGCGCGCGTTTAAGATTACGGCCATGGAAAAAGAATCTGTGGATTCGGTTCTACGCAAAATCGGTAAAGTCGGTTATGGCGTCAAGATGCGCACCGTGTACTGTGCGCGTAAAGGAATCTACGCGCTCTATAAGCGTGCGCCTATCGTGAAAGGATTATTTCATCAATTTACACATTTGAACCTGAATGCGTTTAGTCTCTATCCTCCTTCGATTCCTCGTGATGATTATTTTTGGCAGCGCTGGACCACTACGAAGAAAAAGCAAATTTTAGCGGCGGCGTTTAAGGGGCGCAGTTTTAGCAAAGGAGCAAATCAGTTTTATATGAATGTGGAGGAGATTGCTTCGCTTTGGCATTTCCCTCCGATCACGATCAAAGCTCCTCTTATCAAAAAGTCCGAGGCCAAGCGCGGCGAACCGCCAGTGGGGTTACCCATTACCTTGCCAGGTGCCATGGAGGCTGGGCTTCCCGGAATGTCAGCCAAGGGAGAAAAAGATTTTGCGACGTTTCCGCGACTCATTCCTGCTGAGGATGGGCAAGAAATTTCTGTTGTACGCTTGGCATCTTCAAAGGATGATCAGCATAAACAAGGAGAAACACAGATACCCATTACACCACTCAAAGATGATGAGATTGCGGTTTTTTCCGTGGAAGCTCCCAATATTTCCGTGCCCGCAGGACTACGTCCGCCCGATCTTCCAAAAGGTAATGAAGAAGAAAAAGCATATATTCCTCCCAATCTGCCCGTGTAAGGCCTATGTCCTACGATGAAAACCACGAAAAAGAAGTAACGTATTTTGCTCGCACAAACTTTCGCAATCAGATGATCAAGTTTGGCATACGAACCGATGACCGTCGTCGGCATATGTATGTGATCGGAAAAACCGGTATGGGCAAAACCGTGCTTTTGGAAAACATGATTCTCTCTGATATTTACGCCGGGCATGGATGTTGTTATGTGGATCCGCATGGGGACACGGCAGAGAAGCTTATTGATTTTATTCCGAGTCATCGCATCAATGACGTGATTTATTTCAATCCGTCTGACATTGATTATCCGGTCGGATTTAATATTTTGGAGGCCGTGGACGAGCGACACAAGCATTTAGTCGCAAGCGGCATGATGGGGGTTTTCAAAAAGATTTGGGAAAACATGTGGTCTTCCCGTATGGAATATATTTTGAATAATTCCATTTTGGCGCTGCTCGATAATCCAGGATCTACCTTGCTTGGTATCAATCGACTTTTGTCTGATGCGGATTATCGCAAACGTATTGTGGGAAATGTGAAAGACCCAATCGTCAAACAATTTTGGCTGAAAGAGTTTGCGTCTTACAACGAAAAGTACGCGCAAGAAGCCGTGGCGCCTATCCAAAACAAAATCGGACAATTTTTATCTTCGGCCGTGATTCGCAATATCGTGGCGCAAGTGAAATCCACGATCGATATTCGCGCCATGATGGATGAGGGAAAAATATTCATCATCAATTTGTCCAAGGGGCGTATCGGAGAAGACAGCATGCGACTCATGGGGGGCATGCTCATCACCAAAATGCAATTGGCTGCCATGGAGCGGGTGGATATGCCCGAAGCGGATCGCAAAGATTTTTACATGTACGTGGATGAGTTTCAAAACTTTGCCGTGGAATCGTTCGCTTCCATTTTGTCCGAGGCGCGTAAATATCACCTATGTCTTATCATGGCGCATCAATATATTGCTCAACTCACCGATGTTGTACGTGAGGCCGTGTTCGGCAACATGGGAACCATTATTACATTTCGGGTGGGCTCACCGGACGCTCAGTACATGGAAACCGAATTTGGTCCGCGGTTTATGCCCGAGGATTTGATCAACATTCCCAAGTACAATATTTATCTCAAACTGTTGATCGATGGCGTGACAAGCCAGCCGTTTTCCGCCGCCACTTTGCCGCCGATTGCCGAGCGTACGCATTCGGAGGAAAAAGTGGTTCGCGTGTCGCGTGAACGCTATTCCAAACCGCGTGCGGAAATCGAAGATAAAATTTTGAAATGGAGCGGCATGGGGGATGTGGATATCGACGAGGCGTTGCAAGAAGCCGAAGAAAAGAAAAAATCCGTGAAAGAATCGCGTAAACCACGATTCGAATACAACTGTACAGAATGCGGTGCCCAAGTTGTGTTGCCCGTGGAGTTGGATCGTTCACGTCCGATTTATTGTGATGATTGTATTGCAAAGATTCGCGAGCGACGAAAAGGTGGGGGAAGAGGAATGGGGGGAGATGGGGGAGACCGGAGAGGGGATCGAGGAGGGGATCGACGCCCACCTCCATCTTCTTTGTCGTCACGACCGGAATTAAAAATCACGGAAGGAGAATTGGTGCAGAAAACTGTTGATACACCAGCGATTTCTTTAAACGCACTTGCCAGTCGTGCGGACGTGAAGCCACCAGAAGATGTTCGAGAAAAAATTGCGCCTGTTCAAGAAAAACGAGAGATTCCTGCAGCGTTTGCGGCGCCTGTGGAAAGACCGCGGCAAACAAGGGAGGCTCCCATGCGAGTTTCGACCCCTTCTGATCGCGAGCAAAGGAGAGATCGCCGGCCGCCGCAAAGAAGACCAGAATCACGTCCATTTCCCACACCCGAACGTCGATTGGCTCCATCGGTTTCTCATGCGGTCGCGGCACCATCTAAACCTCCGATAGCAAAGGAGATTTCTCTATCATCCTTGGCACCCACCCCCAAACCACCGACGTCTCAATCGGGAAAAGTTTCGCCAGGTACATCGGTTTCTTTCAAATGAGATATGGTGGAGCGCGTAACGTTTCAAACACAAGACAAAGTGACTATTGTCGGCGATTTGTATGATGGTGGATCGCGGTTCGCCATTCTGTTTCACATGATGCCGGAAACTAAAGAAAGTTGGAGAGATTTTGCCGAAGCCTTGGTTCAAAAAGGATATACGGTTTTGGCGATCGATGAACGCGGGCATGGAGAAAGCACTATGGGAGGCGCGTTGGATTATCGAAAATTTTCTGATGAGGAACAGCAGGCCAAACGGTTCGATGTGGAAGCGGCATTTGCGTATATGGAACTACTCGGAGCCAAGGAAGAGACAACGGTCGTGATCGGTGCTTCAATCGGAGCTAATTTTGCCCTGCGGTTTTTAGCCGAGCATCCAAAAAGTCCGGTGGCGATCGCATTGTCACCAGGATTGGATTATCGAGGAGTGAAAACAAAAGATGCCGTAGAACATCTGTCTCTTTCTCAAAAGGCAATCGTCGTTGCCAGTACAGATGATCCGGAGTCTTACAAAGATACACAGGTTCTCGTCTCCTCTCGCCCCTCTCAGGTGACAGGTGTTTTTTTGGAAAAAAGCGGACATGGAACACAGATGTTTTTGAAACAACCCATGCTCATTGATCAACTTCTTACCTATCTTCCATGAGTATTTTTCACGCGTTTATTTTGGGGCTCGTGCAAGGTGTTGCCGAATTTCTTCCGATCTCGAGTTCTGGTTTTTTGGTATTGGTGCCACAGTGGCTTGGATGGGAAGAGCAAGGATTGTCATTTGATGCATTTATCCATTTGGGGACTTTGGCCGCTGTGCTCATTGCTTTGTCAGGAGATGTACGGCGGATGTGTGTAGGGATGATAAAAAAAGATCGCGTATGGGGAGGATTGGGATGGAAGATTTTGATTGCGACATTCCCGGTTTTTTTAATTGGATTTTTTGCGCAAGATTTTGTTGAGACGAGTTTGCGGGCGAAGGAAGTGGTGGCCGCGTCCTTTATCGTGTGGGGCATTGTGTTGTATGCCTCTGATCGATGGGGAAGGAAAAATGTGACGAGCGTGGAAAAAACTGGTTGGAAACAAGCTTTCGTGACAGGATGCGCTCAAGTCATTTCTTTGATTCCAGGAACGTCTCGATCGGGGATAACCATCAGCGCCGGATTGGTAAGTGGACTTTCGCGCGAGACAGCAACACGTTTTTCCTTTTTGCTGGGTATTCCCGCGATTGCGGCTGCCGGCGGATATCATCTGTTTATTCTGGTAAGTCAAGGAGGATCTGTGGATTGGGTACCTATCATGGTTGGATGGGCAAGCGCTTGTATTTCTGCTTTTTTTACCATCAAGTTTTTGTTGATGTTTTTACGTCGCGCCGGATATGCATGGATCGCCGTCGCCCGCGTCGTTCTTGGATTTTTGATTTTGTTTTTTTAGGGGGGTTAGGGGGGTCAGGTCGTGAATCGTAGCGTTAAGTTAACTTTATTAGCTTTAGGGCTATAAAACGTTGAAATTTTATCTTAATGTCTTTGTTCAAATAATAAAATTTTGTTGAGATTTTTTAGATTCTTTCATTTGTACAATGTATTTATTTAAGAAACAGTGCTTTGACAATATTAAGCTTTATTAAAGACGCTACGATTCACGACCTGACCCCGTTCTGACCCCGTTTTGGAAAAAATAAAAGAAAAACCGCCCCTCGTGGGCGGTTTTGTGGTGCGGCGTCTGGGGCGCTTAGGAGCGCGTGGAAATTTGTTCTTGGGTGTCTTCATCAGGACAGGGATGACGTAGGTACCAGAGATTCCATGTATGCCAGCAGATGAAGAGCACATAGATGACGCAAAAGACAATCCCAATGGTGGTCACGCAAAGAAAAAGAATCCGATTTCCAGATTCGTAAAGAGCGCAAGAAAAGAGTGGTGTGGTAATCAGAGTGCAGAACAACAGTTCTAGATGTTGTTTCCTGCTTTCAAGAAAATGTGCGATGTCTTCGTAGGTCGAGTTACGATTGCGCATATTTGTAGCACTCCGTGAAAAGGGAAAAAGAACGCGCGTTATTGTAGTCATAAAAAGAACGAGGAGTCAAAATGTACAAGACACCTCTTTATTGGACATCTCTCATCTGTCTGCTAGACTTTTGTCATATGCAAACCTACGAATTGCGTGACCCTATTCATAAACGCATCAAGTTTACCGAGCAGGAGCGTCGTCTTATTGATCATCCGTTTTTTCAACGTCTTCGCTATGTGAGCCAGCTTTCTTTTCTGCAAACGTATGTGTATCCAGGTGCCAATCATGATCGGTTTATGCATTGTATTGGATCCATGCATGTGGCCGGCCGATTGATTGGACGCTGTCTTTCCAGTTCTGAACTTTTACGCATGACACTGTCTAAAGAAGAACAGCAATCCTTGATTGATCGTGTAAAAATCGCCGGGTTGCTTCATGATATTGGCCACGGTCCTTTTTCCCATTCCTCGGAAAAATTATTTCCTCGTCTTCGTGATCTTCCTTTGGAACTATCTTGGTGGAAAAAAACCGACGAGCGTCAATCCGAGCATGAAGATTATTCTGTGCTTTTTATTGAGACCTTGGCAAAAGAGGGGGTCTTGGAAGCTGGATTTGCGCAAGACGTCGCTTCTTTGATTCATGGAGATATTATTCCAGGTCCATTTTTTACAGAACTGGAGGAACGTATTCCCACGATTCAAGCGGTTATGAAAACCTTGATCTCCGGAGTCATTGATTGCGATCGTATGGATTATTTGTTGCGCGACAGTTATTACTGCGGGGTCGCCTATGGTCAGTATGATATGGATTGGATGATTTCAAGCTTGGGATTAGCACAAAAGGATGGGGGTTTGATTCGGACGGTGACAGAAAACGGCGTGCGCGCGCTTGAAGATTTGCTTCTCGCTCGTTATCACATGATTGATCAAGTGTATTATCACAAAACCAAGGCGGGATTCGCTCACTATCTCGAACAGGCGATCGAGCAAAAAGAAATTGAGATGACGATCCCCACAGATCCTTATGAGTATGCTGATATGCGCGACGGCCAGATTTTGGAAAAATTATTTGTCGCAGCCAAAGATCCAAAAAATTATTATGCGTATCATTTGATGCGTCGTCTGCCGGCGCGTCGTGTGTTGCGACTCTATGATCGAAAGGCAGAGGATCGGAAAACTTTGGTGAAACTTCAGACCCTGTGTCAGACCCACCACATTCATTCCTTCACCTATACGCACACACTCGCCTTATCAAAACAAACCAGTCCTTCCTCGGATATTTACGTGGAAAAGAAAGTCTTGGGAGGAAAGGAATATGTTTCCGTATTTACTTACTCCGATTTGCTGCAAAAATATAACGAGATGCTTGCGTTCGCGGATTTTTATGTGCATCGAGAAGATGTGGAGCGGTTTGAGGAAATCATAAAGCAAGAAAAATAATTTGTGTCGCAGCAAAAGAAAAAAGTTTTAGTTGGTCTTTCCGGTGGTGTGGATTCGGCGGTCTCTGCGGCATTGTTGTTGGAACAAGGGTATGAGGTGATCGGAGCGTTTATGAAAAATTGGTCAGCGACCACGAAGTGTCATGGAGAAGAACAAGAGTGCGGATGGCGTACAGAACGTCGGGATGCGATGCGTGTGGCCGCGCACCTTGGGATTCCGTTTGTCACGTTTGATTTTGAAGAAGCCTATCGCACGCAAGTCATTGATACGATGTTTGCCGAGTTTCAGAAAGGGAGAACACCCAATCCGGACATTTTGTGCAATAAGATCGTAAAGTTTGATTTGTTTTTGAAAGAGGCGGATAAACTCGGGTGCGATTTTATTGCGACCGGACATTATGCGCGTGTGGATTACCAAAATAATCGCACAAGGATTTTGGTCGGCAAGGATGAACATAAAGATCAAAGTTATTTTCTTTGGGCCATCCCTCCTTCTTCGCTTGATCGTGTCTTGTTTCCTGTGGGCGGGATGAAGAAGCCACAGGTACGAAAAAAAGCCAAAGCTCTAGGACTTCCGGTTCATGATAAAAAAGACAGTGTGGGGATTTGTTTTGTGGGAGAAGTGGATTTTATGAGTTTTCTGCGGGAGCGGATTCCCGAGGATCCGGGAGAGATTATAACAACCGAAGGGAAGGTAGTGGGTACTCATCCAGGTGTGGCGTTTTTTACCATCGGACAACGTAAGGGATTGAACGCTCCTGGCGGTCCATATTACGTGATAGCAAAAGATCAAGTGACAAAGCGTTTAGTGGTGTCGAGCCAATTTCATCCAACGCTTTATCATAAAAATCTTGTGGCGGATCAATTAAATTGGTTTCATCGTCCGAGTATTTTTCCTCATGCTTGTGTGGCTCGTGTGCGTTATCGTCAAGCGCCAGAGGCGTGTGTGATAGAAAAAATCGAAGAGGATAACGTGTTTGTTGTGTTCAAAAAAGATCAACGTGCCGTGACCCCGGGCCAGTCCATTGTATTTTATGATGGAGAAGAGATGATCGGAGGAGGAGTGATTTTGGAGTAGGAGGTGGGGTTCTCTCCTCTTTTTTTGGTAAACAAAAAAACCGCGGGATCATCCTCGCGGTTTTGCGTTACCAGTGTCTTTTTTGCGCCCGTCTCACACTATCGGCAAGCGGAAGCACATCTTCCCCAATCAAGATGAAGTCCAAATACTCGTGGGCCCAGGCAGCCTTTAGTGCATCCTTGGGCATCTTTCCTTTGATTTTATCTTCAGGCCATCGGGGGTCAACGATAATGCCATTGATCCCGCGCAAAGACCATAGATGCATATCCCAGATGCTATCCCCAAGGGTCAACATCCCATGGTTCAATTCTGCAAGTGTTTCTTCCTTGCGTCTTCCCACAACCATCACATCCTTGGGTTTGATTCCAAGAGCGCGCTCTTCTTCATCATAATCCAGACGAATGGCCCGGATGTGATGATCCGAAAGAATGAACCCATGTCGTGCAAATGTTTCCGCGATGATGTCATGAATGCCACCGCTTACAATTCTTGCATCATCGATCATGCCAAAGAGCTCGACAATTCCCGGACGCAGATGCAGGTGTTGCGCAAGCGCGCGAATATCCGTACGCGTCATTCCAATCACAGAACGCTCTACATTGACCGTACCCCACATGGATTGTTCAGCAGCCATGGTGGCGGCCAATAGAGGGGTGTCGATAATTACGCGCTCAAAACTGAACCATTTTCTCCAAGAATGTCCACCATGCAGATTGCCAAGGTTGTGTGGAGCGATTACTCGTCGCAAATGATGCAACTGACGAGCAAGGAAAGGGTCTTGCTTTGCACGCTCTGCCATAAGGTCGTCAAGGACAGCCCATTCATTATCTGCACAAGCGGTTTCATCAAAGTCACACAAGAAGTGTTCCGTAAGGTACAAGCGCCAAAGGAAATTTGTGATTGAGCCGTCATGGGTCAGAATGATCGGGCCTTGGAGCGGGTATTCTTTCACGGCGCGTAAAATACGACTTTGTAACCGGCTTGCGTCATCACAACGATAGACCAACCTTTTGCGAGAAGAAGTAGACATGTCGCCTCCATGGTATGAAAAGAACGAGGACAACAACCGTAGCAAAACAAGAATGGCCGGTCAATCGCCGACGATGTTTTGGAGATTTTTATCGTTGATACCACTCGTAAAAAGGCAAGGTCAGGGTAGGGGAGGTTCCCTCGATTTTTACTTCAGGAGTTTCATGAATACTCAGAGCAGAAGAGAGAGGTATAGAGCCCAAAGAAGTTTTCACAGAAGCCTTTGCTACAGGATAGGGAGCGATCATCACGGTTTCCAAAAAGTCATAATTCACAAGAGTAATGGCTCCGTTTTCAAGAGTTGTATCAGTAAAGTTTGTTTGAATATGGAGAGGCTCGGATCCGGTTTGTTCCACAACGATCCGTCCGCGCGTGACAAGGATACGGAGGTTGTTTGACGTTATGCTTTCGAGAGTCAATGTTGTCCGTTCCGCCATCCCCACGAGAACATTTTCGCCGATCACGAATCGGATATATCCATCATCGCCCGTTTGGATTACTTCACCACGCATCAGAATGTCATCTGCCATTACAACTCTTGTATCGTCATGATGCATCATTTCCAAAGACCCTTGCATTTCGGTAATCATGACATCGAGATTTTCGGTGACTCCTTCTCCTCCGGCCCAGGTTGCACCAAACCTATGGCCAATCAGGAGAGTGACAAGAAGGAGGCTGAAGAAAAGAATAAAAATAGTCGTCTTAAGATGCATAGGAGTTTATCATAGCAGAAAAACAAATCACCGACCTTTCGGCCGGTGAGTTTTTTATAAATATTGTTCTGCCCAATGAGGATTGACTTCCACATTCAAGTCCAAATAAATTTGACGATCCATAACAGCTTCGAGTTCCTTACGCGTAGATTGACCGATTTCTCGAATGCCTCGTCCGCCTTTGCCGATAATCATGCCTTGATAGCGATCATCCGTCGTGTAAATAGTCGCTTTGATATAGAGAACTTTTTCGCGTTCTTCCACAGTCTCCACCTCCACATGTACGGAGTAGGGAACCTCTTGCCGCAGACGCAAGAATAATTTTTCCCGAATGAGTTCTGCCAACCATCGTTCGTTTGAAATATTGGTCAGCTGACCTTCGGGGTAAAACAGTTCTTCAGATTCGGGAAGATAGGTATAGATCATCTCGATTAAGCTTTGAATATGGGTTCCTTGTTTAGCTGATATTTCGATCACATCCGTAAACTTATCCTTCAGGTCCATGAAAAAATCGTAAAAAGGTTTGCGATAAATATCGATTTTGTTGACGACAAGAATCTTTGGGCAGGTGACATGATCCAACAGGCGTAAGACGGCTTTTTCTTCATCTCCGATTTCTCGTGTGGGATCCACAACATAGAGAACCATGTCGATATCTTGCAGCGACTCGGAGACAGAATGTGTGAGGCGCTTACTGAGCGAATCGTGCATGTGTGTAAAGACGCCAGGCGTATCCACAAAAACGATTTGGCCTTCTTCTCTCGAAACAATTCCATGAATGGGAACGCGGGTTGTTTGCGCTTTGGGAGAGGTAATGGCGATCTTGGAACCCACAAGAGCATTGAGCAAGGTGGACTTGCCGACATTAGATCGTCCAACCATCACGACGAATCCGGATTTTTTTGGACCAATTATTTTCTTCATACGAAAGGCTATACAATCACGAAAAAGACGTTACGTCAATCGGACAGAGTGAGAGCCGCGACTAATTCCACATGCGGGGTGTGGGGAAACATGTCCATGGCACGGATGTTTTCCATGCGATACAGATTTTGTAGGATGACCATTTCGCGAGCAAAGTTTTTATAGTTGCAGGAAACGTACACAATGCGTGGTGGCTTGGCTTCTAAAATATCTTTCAGCGCTCGGTCATGCATCCCCGCACGTGGCGGATCTAAGATAACAACATCGGGGTGGAAATCCTGCCAAGGAAAGGATTCGGTTTTAGCATCAAAAAACTCGGCTGAAAGTTCGTTGATACGCGCGTTTTCTTTCGCTTCGACAATCGCCTCGGGCGCCAGTTCCACTCCAATGGTTCGCTTGGCATCTTTGGCAAATGCCAGGGCAAAAAATCCTGTGCCGCAGTAAAGATCTAAAACCGTTTTATTTTTGACTGGTCCGGCAAATTCTTTCACGGTTTGAAGGAGTAGAGGAGATGCGTGCGAGTTGGTTTGAAAAAACGTGTGAGGGCCGATTTGATAACGAACATGATCCACAACTTCTTCGATGTCTGGACGTCCGGAAATGAGCTCGTGTTTGTCTCCGAAAGAAACATCCGAGATCGTGGAATTGATGGACCAAAAAAATGAGGTGGGAGAAAGATGTTGGGCAAGAGAGAAAAAAGCGGCATGTGTCCGTTCCTCCTCGAAAGAATCCACGGGGGCACTTGTAATCATGTCCACCATGGTTTCTCCCGTTTGCAGAGCGCGGATAACGGCATAACGCAAAAGACCGGTCGCGGCTTTGCGATCAAAATAAGTGAGACCGCTTGTTGGAAGCCAGGCATGAATAGAATGGAAAAGTGATTCGATTTTTTCATCTGCCAAAAAACAAGGATGCCCATCAATTACTTTCCACCATTTTCCTTTTTCCCGCAGTCCCATGCGTCCTTCAAAATCAATCACAAAGTCCATGCGGTTGCGGTAATGCTCAATACGAGGAGAGGGAAGAATCTCTTTGCAACGTAAAGAAAGTTTTTTGAGTGCCAACGATCCGTTGATGTCAGCGAGTTTTTGCGCAAGTTGTTTTTGATAGGGGATATGCGACCATCCGCAAGATCCACATCGATCTTTTTGTGGGCAAGAAGACATAAAGGTTTGCTGCATGGTATTCTGGCAGTCATAATACCTTTGCGCAAGCGTATGCGTCTTATCGCTCATGATATCCGCTCTCTGCATAATGTCGGATCTTTATTTCGATCTTCCGACACGTTTGGAGTGGAAAAAATATATTTGACCGGAATCACGGGAACGCCACCACGAAAAGAAATCGCTAAGGTGGCATTGGGGTCTGAACATCGCGTGCCATGGGAACAGCGAGAAAATACATTGGAGCTCATTCGAGAATTGCAGATGCAAGGATGGTTTATCTGTGCGTTGGAAACAAACAAAGAAGCAAAATCACTTTTAGAGGTAAAGAGGAAAAATGGGAAGATTGTTCTCCTTGTAGGAAACGAAGTGGAGGGCTTATCATCGGAATTTTGTACTGCCTGTGATGCGATAGCCGAGATCCCCATGCCAGGGGTGAAGCGCTCACTTAACGTATCTGTTGCAGCGGGGATTGCTTTGTTTTGGTTTGGAACACAAATGCGGTAAAATAATGACACCTATGTTGACCGTTGTCGTTATCACAAAAAATGAGGAACACTATCTTCCTCGTTTATTATCTTCGTTGAAAAAACAAACCTTCACGCCTTCAAAAATTATCGTTTCTGACGCGCATTCTACAGACAGAACGCGTGAGATCGCAGCAAAATTTGGCGTGGATATTGTAGATGGTGGGTTGCCTTCGGTGGGACGCAATCGTGGGGCCGCGCAAGCGCAAACGGAATTTATCCTTTTTTTGGATGCAGATGTAGAGCTTCACGATCCTTATTTTTTGGAAAAAGCCGTTGCCGAGATGCAAACACGCAGGTTGGATATAGGCACCTGCGATGTGCTCCCGATTTCCAACCGTCACCTCGATCACTGGCTTCATAAAGGATACAACGCCTATGCGCGTCTGCTTGGGTCATGGCATCCTCACGCTCCCGGATTTTGTATTTTTTCTCGCCGCGATTTACATGAAAAAATCGGTGGGTTTGATGAAGAGATTATTTTTTGTGAAGATCATGATTATGCCGTGCGTGCGTGTAAACAGGGAAAATTCGGTTTTTTACATCACGCGGTTCCTGTTTCCGTGCGTCGGCTTGATCGGGACGGCCGTTTGACTATTGTGTGGAAGTATCTGTTGGGAGAACTGCATCTTTGGTTTTTGGGTCCGATTCGACATAACAAATTTCATTACACATTTGGGTACGACAAAAAGAAAAAAGATGTTTAAGTATGACACCTATTCCTCTTGAAATCGTTTATCGACATATCCATCTTTCTTCCAAAGATCGTCAGATGTTATTTGGAGATTTTCCTTGGACCAAACAATCGTCCACAAAACATCAAGGTCAGTTTTTTTCGGGCGATTGCGTTTTGGTAAAAGGAGGAAAGGGAAAAGAGTTGTTCGTACCTGTCTTGGGGCCTGAACGTCAAAAAACACAAGTGGAATTAACAGCTACAGACGCGATGGCTTTGGGGATTAAGGCGCCTTCTCGTCTTTCGGGTGATATGGGTCGTGCAGGGGTGGTGGCACTTGAGGGAGCGGCTGGTTCCATCAAAAAACTTGCGTGTGCCATTCTTCCCATTCGCCATCTTCATCTCAGCGAAAAACGAGCAAAGCAATTTGGATTCCATCATTCAGACGTGATTTCTCTTGTCACAACCTCCTCTCCTTCACGCGTGATTCCTTATGTCGTCGTACGCGTGCACCCAAGTTTTCATCCTGTGTTGCACCTGACGATTGACGAAGCGATTTTGTACGGTCTCCACTCAAGCGACACTTTTCAACCCCTTTGATTTTATGCGTTATTTTTCTCTTTTTCTTTTTGTTGTGAGTATAGGGTTTTGGCCTCTGGTCTTATACGCACAGACAGCCAATCTTTCCATTCAAGCTTCAGAAATTCGTTTTTCTGATGATTTGGTCGCCGGATCCACGGTACGTATTTATGCGACCGTGCGTAATGCGGGGGACATGGATGTCACAGGATATGTGAGTTTTTTCCAAGGATCGATTCCTGTGGGAGATTCACAGATGATTTCGGTTTTGCATGATGGGGCGCCAGAAGAGGTGTATGTGGATTTTGTGGTGCCCTCGAGTTCTTTTAACTTGCGTGCGGAAATTCGTGGAACAGTTCCGGAAGATATATATGCCGAAAATAATTTTGCTCTCACCGGAACGTATGAGCCCGTGTTTGATGATGACGGGGACGGAATTTTAAATGAAGATGATAATTGCTCTACGAGCTCGAATGCGAATCAAAACGATGCAGACCATGATGGAAAGGGAGATATCTGCGATAGTGATCGCGATGGGGATCGTGTAGAGAACGAAGAGGATGTATATCCCGATGATCCAGATCGTTTTGAAGAACAAAAAGAGGAAGAAGAACCAATCGAAAAAGATTCTTCCAAAGAGGCGGCATCTTCAACCTTGGTGCAACAGGTAGTTGAAAACATGCAAGAAACGTTTGAACAAGTCGTTTTTGTTTTGCCGACAGAGAATGGTGATGAGGATTGGCAGTCGGCAGCCCCACTTTTATCTTCTCCTCAAGCTCTTTTTACGTTTAAACGTCAATCGTGGAAGACCTTTCAATTCGAAGCATTAACCCCAGAGAAAGAAGGTGTGGTGATGACTTGGGATTTTGGGGATGGAGTGACTTCACAGAAACGTTCCCTGGAACACAGTTTTACAAGAGCAGGATCTTACGAAGTTTCTTTACAAATAACCAATGATCAGGGAGTTGTATCCGAGGATCAGGTGTTTTTAGATATTCCTTTTTGGGTGTTAGAAAATCCTTTGGTGCAGGGGATTCTTGCTTGTTTGGTGGGGGGTGGAGTATTGGGAGCGTGGGGGTTACATTTTTTTGAGAAAAATGCACGGACAAAGAAAATGAAGCAAAGAAAGATTAGCGTACGCGAAGACGATCATTTTCATGTTTAAATTCTTTCACCTCGAATCAAAAACGATTATTAGTGCAGCCGTCATGGTGGGCCTGTTTTCTTTTGTAAGTCGATTGGTGGGATTTGCACGCGATCGTATTTTAGCCGGAGCCTTTGGAGCAGGAGATACACTTGATGCCTATTATGCGGCGTTTAAAATTCCCGATTTCATGTTCAGTTTGCTTGTGGTCGGATCTTTATCCGCGAGCTTTATTCCTCTTTTTAGCAAGTACTACCACCATCCGTTTGATCGAAAGAAGGCTTGGATTTTTTCAAATAATTTTTTGCATTTAGTGGTAGTTTCTGTCGGAGGAGTTTCCTTGCTTCTTGCGGTGTTTGCTCCATTTTTTTCTTCTTTGATTGCACCGGGGTTTTCTCTTGCAAAACAAGAATTAGTCATGGTTTTTTTTCGCATCATGTTATTGGCACAAGTGCTATTGGCTTGTTCCATGGTTTTTGGCAGCGCACTACAAAGCTTGAAACGTTTTGCACTTTATGCGATCGCACCCATTTTTTATAACTTGGGCATTATTGCAGGAGCATTGTGGTTTGTAGATTGGTGGGGAGATATTGGACTTGCCTGGGGAGTAGTTTTTGGGGCTCTTTTGCACTTGGGGGTACAAGTGGTGGGTGTATATGGGTCAGGATATCGTTACCAGTGGACATTTCATCCGCGGGATCATGACACGAAAGAAGTGATACGTCTGACAGGTCCTCGCATGCTCGGAATTGCTGTGCAACAAATCATGTTTGTTTTTTTTACCATGATTGCTTCAGGATTGGCTGTGGGAAGTGTTTCTATTTTTCAATTCGCTTATAACATTGAATATTTTCCCGTTGGGATCATTGGGATTTCTTATGCGATCGCGGCTTTTCCCACCTTTACAGAATTGTTAGAGGGAAAACGGGTGGAGGCTTTTGTGGAAACATTTGTGAATGTGGTGCGACAGCTTTTGTTCCTTTTGGTACCTATGACTATTCTTTTTCTTGTTTTACGCGCGCAAATGGTGCGTCTGGTCGTAGGAGCAGGAGCCTTTGATTGGGAGGCAACAATTCTTACCGCAGATACATTGGCATTTTTTTCTCTTACTTTTATTCCACAATCTCTTGTCTATGTATTGGCTCGAGCTTTTTTTGGGCTTCATGATACTGTCACTCCCATGATGGCAGGAATTGTGTCTGTTGTGGTGGGGCTTGTCAGTGCTTTTTGGCTCACCTCAATATTTGGTGTCATCGGGCTTGGTATAGCTTTTTCCATCGCTTCCATTATTCAACTCGCTCTTTTATGGGTGCCTCTTCGACAACGGTTAGGAACCTTGGGGGAATCTAAAATGATTTCCGCTTTATTCAAAACAACAGTGGCCGGTTTGGTATGTGCCTTAGTGACACAGCTTCTAAAACCCGTGGCTGTTCAATTGTTTTCTCTAGACACATTTTTAGGTGTATTTTTTCAAGGGTGTTTTGCCGGAGGAATAGGACTTTCCAGTTATCTCCTTGTTTCTTTTCTCTTGCGATCTGAGGAATTGCAGGCAATCATCATGGGAATGCGAAAGAAATTTTTGAGAGCATATAAGCCAAGCGAATCTGTACCACTGGATGGAGGATTCTCCACATAGACGCTCTAAATGAGATACTTTACAATGTCCACAGTATGACCGTACGAGAATTACGCGAAGCGTATCTACATTTTTTTTCCCAGAAAGATCATGCCGTTATTCCTTCGGCATCTTTGATTCCGGAAAATGATCCAACCGCTTTGTTTATTACTGCGGGAATGCAACCTTTGGTTCCCTATCTTTTGGGTGAGGCTCATCCGGCAGGACGACGCTTGGTCAATATACAAAAATGCATTCGGACAGGGGACATTGATGAAGTAGGTGATGATACGCATCTTACCTTTTTTGAGATGTTAGGAAATTGGTCGTTACAAGATTATTTCAAAAAAGAGTCTATTATTTGGAGTTTTGAGTTTTTGACCAAAGTATTACAGCTTCCTTTGGAAAAATTGGCTTTTACAGTTTTTGCAGGGGAAGGGAATGTGCCGAGAGATGAGGAATCTGCCGCTCTTTGGATTTCTTTAGGTGTATCTGAAAAGCGTATTGCTTATCTTGGACGAGAAGACAATTGGTGGGGGCCTGCCGGCCAGACTGGTCCGTGCGGACCTGATACGGAAATTTTCTTTTGGACAGGTTCTGATCCGGCACCAGAAACGTTTGATTCCAAAGAAAAACGGTGGGTGGAGATTTGGAACAATGTATTTATGCAATATCGTAAAGATGAGATGGGAAACCTTCATCTTCTTTCAAAACCAAATGTGGACACGGGGATGGGTGTGGAACGAACAGTCGTGGCGTTGAACGATTTGCCTTCTGTCTATGAAATCGATTCATTTCAACGTTTGATACAGACAGAAGAGGCTATGAGTGGAAAGGCCTATCGTCAATCTGAGGATACAATTCGTGCCATGCGTATCATTGCGGATCATGTGCGCGCAGCAACCATGATCATAAGTGAGGGGATTACTCCTTCCAATAAGGATCAGGGGTATGTTTTAAGGCGTTTAATTCGTCGTGCCGTTCGTTATGGTAGATCATTGAGCATGACAAAACCTTTTTTGTCCGCTCTCGCATCTGTTGTCATTAAGGATCTCCAAGAATTTTATCCAGAGCTAGAAAAAAACGCACAATCCATTTTTTCTGCTTTGACACAAGAGGAAGAGAAGTTTTTAAAAACACTAGAAAAAGGGTTGAGAGAATTTGAAAAGATGTTTGAAAAGGATCACCAGATTCGTGGAGAAAGTGCTTTTATTCTTTATTCTACGTTTGGTTTTCCTTTAGAACTCACGGAAGAATTAATACAAGAGAAGGGACAAACGGTTGATCGTCAAAAGTTTACTGAGGAATTTAAGAAACATCAGGATCTTTCCCGTGCCGGAGCAGAGAGGAAGTTTTCCGGAGGTCTTGCAGATCATTCAGAGAAAACAACCAAACTCCATACGGTTACACACTTATTGCAGTCAGCTCTTCGTCAAACATTAGGTCCTCATGTTTTTCAGCGAGGATCCAATATTACCGAGGAGAGATTGCGTTTTGATTTTTCTCATGGGGAAAAACTTTCTTCCGAACAACTTCAAGCAGTAGAGCAGTTTGTGAATGAACAGATAAAGAGGGCTTTGCCCGTAAGGTTTGAGAATATGCCGTTGGCCACAGCGAAAGAAAAAGGAGCTTTGGGTGTTTTTGAAGAAAAATACGAAAAATTAGGTTCTCAAGTAAAAGTATATTTTATTGGGGATGAAAAAAGAGGATATGTGAGCAAAGAGGTTTGCGGGGGGCCTCATGTAGAGAATACAGCCAATTTGGGGCATTTTAAGATCACCAAAGAAGAAGCGGTGGCCGCAGGTATTAGGAGAATCAAAGCCACTCTTGAGAAAATGGCTTAAAATTGGGGAAAACTCCCCTCTGATTCCTTGACAGTCAAAACAGAAAACCCTACAATAGCCGCGCATTTGTTTAGGAGGAGGTTTGCACGACGTAAAAGAAATTGATAGACTTTTAGCAGTTTTTGTGTAAAAAAGTCGTGCGAATTCTCGCACTTTTAATCATGTATGAGTCAAACGTTAGCAAAAGATTTTATTGAGGTACACGGAATCGTTGAGGAATTGCTTCCTTCAGCCAACTTCAGAGTTTGTCTTGAAAATGGGCAAAAAGTGATCGGACATCTCTCAGGAAAGATGCGCATGAATCGCATTCGTCTTCTTCCGGGGGATGAAGTAAAAATGGAGATGAGTCCTTATGATGTAACGAAAGGACGCATTGTCTACCGATACTAATCTTTATTCTCTTTTACAACGTCATCGAATGAAGTTCGATGGCGTTTGTTCATCTCTTACTGTATGAAGGTTCGAGCTTCTGCAAAAAAAATTTGTCGAGATTGTAAAGTCCTTCGTCGAGAGGGGCGCGTTATCGTTATTTGTAAAAATCCACGTCATAAGCAACGTCAAGGATAAATTATGGCACGTATAGCCGGAGTAACCCTCCCTACAAATAAAAGCATCGTCGTTTCTCTCACGTATATTTATGGTATTGGAAAGACACGTGCTTTACAGACATTAAAAACCGCAGGTGTTGATCCAGAAAAGCGTACAAAAGATCTTACAGAGGAAGAAGTGAATCAACTGCGTCAGTTGATCGAGAAACAATATCGTCTAGAGGGTGATTTACGACGTGACGTCCTCTCTTTTATTAAGCGTCTAAAGGATATCAATTGTTATCGTGGGACACGACATATGAAACATTTGCCGGTACGTGGTCAACGAACGAAAACGAATTCTCGTACAGTGCGCGGCAATGTGAGACGCACAACAGGAAGCGGTAAACGCACCTTGACAAAGACCTAATATGACAACGACCCCTAGCGTAAAAACCAAGACGAAAAAGAAAAAAATTGTTAAGCAAGTCTCTCATGGTTGCGCTTATATTCAGGCAACATACAACAACACCATTATTACGATTACAGATTTGAATGGAAATACGCTTGCATGGGCGAGTGCAGGAAATTGTGGTTTCAAAGGACCAAAAAAGTCTACACCTTATGCAGCAAGTACAATTGTAAAATCTGTTGCAGAAAAGGTAAAAGACATTGGAGTCAAAGAATTGAATGTCTATGTAAAAGGCGTTGGTTCTGGACGTGATTCAGCCGTACGAGCTCTCAATGCAAATGGTTTCCATGTATTGTCAATTAAGGACATTACGCCACTCCCACACAATGGTTGTCGGCCATCACGTCCACGTAGAGTTTAAAGGAATCTATGGCATCAAAAATGAAAATAAGTTGCAAAATGTGCCGTCGCGAAGGAGTTTCGCTTTGTGGAAAAGATCATTGTGCACTCAAGCGTCGTCATTTTCCACCAGGTGTCCACGGTCCTAAATATTTGAAACATCGACCTCGTCTTTCCGGATATGGATTGCAGTTGCGTGAGAAACAAAAAGCAAAACGGTTATATGGAATCTTGGAAAAACAATTTGTCCGTTATGTGGAAGAAGCTTCAAGTCGCAAAGGCAATACAGCGGAATTTCTCGTACAAGTTTTAGAAAGCCGTTTAGATAATGTCATTTATCGTTTAGGTTTAGGAAAAACTCGTCGACAAGCACGTCAAATGGTTTCTCATGGTTTTATTATGGTCAACGGAAAATCAGTGGACATCCCTTCTTTCCGTGTACAGATTGGAGATGAAATCAAAATTAAAGATTCAAAGATACAGAAGGGGGTTACAAAAGAGAATTTAGATGGTATCCAAAAACACGAAACACCAAAATGGTTGAGTTTCGATAGCACAACAACAACAGGGAAAATAACAGCCATTCCTGAGGGGGAGGATCTTCGACAGGTATTCGATCCGACCCTTATCGTGGAATTTTATTCTCGTTAATAGCAAGCATAATTTGCTTGAACATCTATGGAGAATATCCTTCTTCCTAATCACATCACCTTTGAGGCAGGTGAGAGGCCCCATGAGGGGACACTGATCATGGAGCCTTGTTTTCATGGGTATGGAACAACCATTGGAAACGCTCTTCGACGTGTATTGCTTTCTTCTCTTGCCGGCGCCGCTATCACGGCTGTAAAAATTAAAGGCGTGAACCATGAATTTCAGGCTATTGAAGGTGTGAAGGAAGATGCACTGGAAATCATTTTAAATATCAAAGGTCTCCGTTTGAAATGTTTTCAAGAAGAACCCGTCTTGCTTCGTTTGAAAACTTCAGGGAAAAAGGAAGTGACCGCAGAGGATATTGAAGCAAACGCCGATGTGGAAATCATCAATGGTGATCATAAAATTGCGACCTTGACTGATACAAAATCAGAGATTGATATGGAATTGGTTGTTTCTCGAGGTCGTGGATATAGTCCCACTGAAGAACGACGAACAGAGAGTCAAGTGATTGGAATGATTGCAATCGATGCCCTTTTTTCGCCTGTGCGCAATGTGGGATATCGCGTCGAAAACACACGCGTGGGAGAAATTACGAACTACGATCGTTTGGTCATGGCCATTGAAACAGATGGTACTATCACTGCCGAAGAAGCAGTGCGTCAGTCAGCAAAGATCCTTATGGATCATTTCATGCTTCTTATGCCTCATGCAGATTCTATTCTTCATCGCACTGAGCAAGAGAATTTTACAACCGAGGAGGATCGTTAACGAATGAATTATTACGTGATGTATGCGTCATAGAAAATCAGGAACCATTCTTGATCGAGCAAAAGCTCCCAGAGAGGCTATGCTGCGCAATTTAGCAGCGAGCGTTATTTTATATGAAAAAGTAAAAACAACAGCTGCAAAAGCAAAAGCCGTTCAACCATTGGTTGAGAAAGCGATAACAAAAGGAAAAAAAGATTCTTTAAGCGCTCGTCGTCTTCTCCTCACGTTTTTCTACACAGATCATCCTATTAAAAAAATTTTTGAAGTTCTTGGTCCTCGCTATCACGATCGACAAGGAGGATATACACGTATCACAAAATTAGGCCATCGCCCCAATGATGGCGCCGATATGGTTCTTATTGAACTTGTTTAGTATGGCAACACCCAAAAAAAATATTTATACGGTTGATGCGAAAGGAAAAGCTGTGGGGCGTATTGCGACTGATATTGCAGCACATTTGATCGGAAAGCATAAACCGAGTTTTCAATCTCATTTGGACGAAGGAGATTTTATAGAAGTGATTCATGCGGCAGGAATGATTTTAACCGGAAAGAAAATGGATCAAAAGTCCTATTACCATCATTCCACTTATCCTCATGGTTTAAAGACAACTTCTGTAAAACAAATATGGCAGAAGGATCCAGCCGAAGTATTACGTCGAGCTGTTTCACGCATGCTCCCAAAAAATTCTTGGCGTAAAGAACGCATGAAGCGTTTGACTATTTCAAACTAGTATGGAAGACACACCGAACAAGACCTATATTCAAACCATCGGTCGACGAAAGGAGGCTGTGGCACAAGTTCGTCTCTATCCCAATGGGACAGGGAAGGTAACGATCAATAAGCGTGAGGCTAAAGAATATTTTACGATCGAAACCATGCTACAAAAGGTTATGCTTCCTTTTGAAAAAATTGGTATGGCGAACCAATTCGATGTGACGGTTCAGGTAAAGGGTGGAGGAATTACAGGGCAGGCCGACAGTGTTCAATTGGGGGTTGCACGAGCTCTTGTTGAGTGGAATGCTTCCTTACGCACGACATTAAAGAAAGAAGGCTATTTGAGTCGAGATGCTCGCGTACGAGAACGAAAAAAATACGGAAAAAAATCCGCACGCCGCAGTCCTCAGTGGTCCAAGCGTTAGACAAACAAAAAAACACTCCTTCGGGAGTGTTTTGACTTTTAGGAATGGTTTTGGTTTACTACAGACGCTCTTTCCAACCCACGGAGGCCCTTTTCATGATTATCTGGAAAAGTGAGCTTTCCCTCACAGAACAGGTTCGTTATCCAGGACGCCGGGAAATTGTCAGTACCAACAACGCCCAAGTGCAGAAGTTTTTGAAGGAATTGAACGTCCCAATGGTTTCTTTTTCCGCTCCCATTTCTACGGGTGAAGTGCCTGCACTCATCGGTATGCGCATACGCATTCACTCTATCACCACATGTGCTCAAAATGATGAGAATGCCGTGTTGGTACGTTGGAGTGTGACATTCAGTCCTGCTCATGAGCATGTGACTCGTCGTATGTTTGCCAGAGCAGACAGAGTTCGCTATAGCATCCAAATAGATATCGAACAAATGCTCTTGGGTCTGACGGCCATCCTTCGCCCCGAGCACGAAGGTGGTGTTGTGGATATTTTCTATTTTTTGACTCCAAATCATCTTCCTATCATGTGGTTTGTTCCTGATGCGTTTGAAGGATTGCGTTATGAAGCACGCACTGCAGAAGCAATCAACCGACGCGTACACGCCACCTATTACTTTTTTCTTCCGCGTTCATGGGTCGATCCACTCACAAAACGAGTAGGTATTCCCACAGCTCGATTTTTTCTTGGCGATAGGCTCAGTGAAAAAATTCCGATTCCGGTTTCTGTTCCTACAGTTCCTCTCATGGATCGATGGAAGGAAAATGAGACGCGTGAGGCCTGCAGGAGGCTCTTTGAAAAACAGCTGCAGCGTCCGTTGGATAGCTTATGGCGCGCTATTTTTGTAGAAAACCCTTCGTCTGCCAGGGAATTACAAGAAAGACACGGGTATAAATTCCAAGGACAAGATCATACGGTTTTTGATGCGGGTGGCAAATTGGCAGATATGATGAAAGCGTATGAACGCAATATCGCGAATCTCGGGAATCTTACGCTCTTTGGAGGGTAATGGCAGGCAGCAAACGGCTGCCTTTTTTTGTTTGAGGAAACAAGTCTTTTTTGATACCATACGAGCATTGTGGTGCATAAAATAGCCAAAAATACTTTCTTTTTTACCACGGCTTCCATTGGGCAAAAAGTGATCGCTTTTCTCTATTTTTTGTTTGTAGCCAGAATCATGATGCCAGAAAATACGGGTGTTTATTTTCTTGCCCTTTCCATTACCACGATTTTTTCTGTTGTTGCGGATTTTGGCATTACTTCGGTTGTGATCCGTGAGATAGCCCGTTTCCCCGAGCAGACTGTTTCTATTATCCGTCGCGCACTTGGATTGAAAATTCCTTTTCTTTTTTTGGGGATATTGGGGTCTCTGGGGGCAGGATTTTTTCTTGGATATGATCCTTTTTTACGCTCGTTAATTGTCATCGCCTGCTTTGTTTTGACGTTAGATGCATTTTCCCTGCTATATTACGGAGTACTGCGCGGTCAACATCGATTGCAGTATGAATCATTGGGCATGTTTGTCGGACAAGGCATCACAGCTTTATTTGGATCTATTGTCCTTTTTTTTTCCCCCTCCCTCCCTCTGTTGATCATTGCTCTTGTCACCGGTAGTGGATTTAATGTTCTTTTTTCTGCGTCTCGGGTGGCGCATCTTTATGGAATACATTGTCTTTTTCCTTCTTGGCAAAAAGAAACAAGTTTACTTTTTTTGCGTGCAGCCTTTCCTTTTGCCCTTGCAGCCATCTTCGTCAAAATTTATTCCTATACGGATTCTATTTTGATTGCAAAATATCTTGGAACCGAAGCTGTAGGTATTTATAGTGTTGCATATAAATACACCTATGCATTTCAATTTCTCCCTCTCGCTTTTGTGGCAGCTCTTTATCCTGGATTAAGTGAACTTATAGAAAAAGATCTTGTAGCTTTACGTCACATTTTTGAAAAAGCCATGTGGTATATGGCTGTTCTTGCCACCCCCATTGTGTTTGGTCTTTGGGCCATCGCTTCCCCTGTGGTGCGATTGGCAGGAGAGGGGTATACAAACTCCGGACCAGTACTCGCTATTTTAGTCTTTGTCCTTCTTCCGATTTTTCTCGATTATCCCATCGGTTCTCTTTTGAACGCCGCGTATCGGCAGTCCACTAAGACAGTCATCATGGGTGCAACAATGAGCATCAACGTTTTTCTTAATATCTGGTTTATTCCACTTTTTGGTGTTCCTGGTGCGGCGATTGCCGCCTTGGTCAGCTTTACGTTCATGTTTTTTGCCGGGCTTTTTTTTGTACCAAAGATTATCCCCGGTTATCCTCTTTGGGCCCTAGGAAAAATGTGTCTCCCCATTTTTTTAAGCGGAGGAGTTATGGCTATCGTGGCGAAATTTCTTCTTTTTATTTTTCCATTTTGGGCAGTTATTCCTTTTGCCGCTCTCACATATCTAGCAATGCTTTTTATCACCAAAAGTATTCCCAAGGAGTACCAGGTTTCTATACAAACATTCTGGCAAAAGGAACCTTCGATCTATGTTGAATAAAACCGTATTGATCACTCTCGATTTTCCTCCCAACAGAGGAGGAGTGGCACGTTATCTTTCTCATCTTGCAACGTTTTTTTCTGATCGTCTTTTTGTGATTGCTCCTCCCACAAATGAATCAGATCCGCATTATCCTTTTACTCTTATACGGCAACCGCTCCTTTTCTCTCTTTTTTGGCCTCACTGGATTCGTTCGATTTGGATTCTCTGGAAAAAACGAAAAGAGTATCAACAAGTTCTTGTGAGTCATCTATTACCGCTTGGAACAGCCGCATGGATTTCTTCCTTCATCACGCACAAACCTTATCTGGTGATCTTGCACGGGATGGATATGCGATTGGCATTTCACCATCCATTCAAACGTTTTCTTGCACGTAAGATTCTTTCTCGAGCAAAATGCGTGATCGTGAATTCGCAGGCTCTTGCACAAGAAGTGCAACAACATGTTCACCTGCGACATCTTGAAGTTATGTATCCTTGCGTAGATCCTATTTTTTTTGTTGAAACACCGCGTGCCACGCCGTCTGATCCTTCGGTTTTACGTTTGATGACCGTGAGTCGTCTTGTTCCACGCAAAGGACATCGTTTAGTTTTAGAAGCGCTTAAACGATTGCGTAAAGAAGGAATTTTTTCGTTTACGTATAATATCTATGGCGATGGACCGGAAGCAACATCCCTGAAAGCATTTGTCGTCGCAGAAAATCTGGAAGACATCGTTCATTTTTATCCTCAAGCCACGGATGAACAAATTCTTGTCGCTTACAGCCAATCTGATCTTTTTGTCATGCCTGTTGTGGATGATCCTCAGGACAAAGAAGGATTTGGTATCGTGTATATCGAGGCGGCGTCTCAAGGCCTTCCCGCCATTGCCACGCGCATATCCGGAGTAGGCGAGGCTGTTTTGGATCAAGAAACCGGAGTGCTCATTTCCTCAGGAGACATAGAGGCGCTTTGCGCAAGCATCAAAGATTTTTTATTCCATCCGGAAAAGAGACAGGCCATGGGGGAGAAAGCGAAACAACGAGTTTGTCACGAATATATCGCTGCCAAACAGTTTAAAAAATTGGAACCGTTTTTATGAAGCGTCTTTCCGTAATTATTCCCACCTATCAACACGGTTTCGTCATCGGGGAATGCCTGAAGAGTTTGTGTTCCCAAACACGTCTACCTGATGAAATCATTGTGGTGGATGACGGATCGGTCGATAATACACAAGAGGCTCTTATTCCTTATCGGCATCGCATTATTTCGATGTATCAAGAGAATCAAGGAGAACAAGCGGCGCGGACACGAGGTTTTCAGGCTTCAACAGGGGAGTTCATTTTATTTTGTGATGCAGATGTTGTGTTACAGTCCACCATGTTGGAAAAAATGGAACGCGCGCTTTTAGATCATCCCGGAGCGTCTTTTGCGTATTCTTCTTTTCGTTTCGGATGGAAGATATTTCGCAGCTTTCCTTTTGATCCCGTTCGCTTACGTCACATGAATTATATTCACACGAGTTCTCTTATACGTCGTTCTGATTTTCCGGGGTTTGATCCTGCTATCAAAAAATTTCAGGATTGGGATGTCTGGCTTGCGATGCTTGAGGTGGGGAAGACGGGGGTCTTCATTCCCGAAGTACTTTTTTGTGTGCAGGTAGATGGAAAACGCGGAGGGATTTCCCATTGGATGCCGGCATTCATGTATCGTTGGCCATGGCGTTTGCTGCGATGGAAAAAAGAAGCGCGTCGTCGATATGAAACCGGAAAAGGAGTGATTAAAGAAAAACATCATCTCTAGTATGCTTTCCGTGATCACGGTCAATTATAAAACCGCTTCTCATCTTGAGCGCATGCTCATCTCGCTTTTCAAGTACCATCAAGATGATCGAGTGGAGGTATTTGTGGTGGAAAATAATTCCGGAGATGATCTTTCTTCTCTTGAATCACAGTTCCCACAGGTGACATTTCTTTATAGTGTGAGAAATCGTGGATTTGCCGGTGGATGTAATATGGCGCTGCGTTTGGCAACAGGAGAGTTTTGTGTGCTTGTAAATCCGGATATTCGTTTTCAATCGAATGCTCTTTATCAAATAGAAGATGCCATGCAACAACATCCCAAAGTGGGGATCGGGGGCATTTGTCTTTTGTATGAAGATAGGACTCAGCAAAAATGTGTCTGGAGATTTCCCGGTGTTTGGGATCAGCTCCTTGTCCTTTCCAAGATTCCTCATCTGTTTCATTGTCATGCCATAGACGCTTGGACCATGAAAAATTTTGATTACTCAAAAGATGCAAAGGTGGATCAGGTCATGGGTGCGTTTTTTTGTATTCGTCGGAACGTTTTGGAAGAGATCGGCCTTCTCGATGAAAAGTTTTTTATGTGGTATGAGGAGGTGGACTTTGCCAAGCGTGCGTATGATCACGGATGGCTCACCTATTATTTTTCCCAGATTTCCGCCATACATAAAGGCGGAAGCAGTTTTGAGAAAATATTGACCGTGAAAAAACAAGCTATGATTCGGCAGAGTCTTCGTCGGTACATGCGCAGGCACAAAGGAATCATTGCCTGGACATTATTTACCTTAGGAGAACCATTTTTTATTCTTCTCGCTTTGATGGCGAGTATCATAAAACCACGCTGATATGTGGAAACAATTTTTTGGAAAAACATTTTGGCGGACTTTGATTGGCATCGCATTGGTTTTTCTTTTTGCCATTCCCGCGTATTTTTTCCCAACACTGTCTCTTCTTCTCCTTATCGCCATCGGAGGAAGTGTCTTTGCTTTCAGTCTTTGGAAACCGGAAATAGGACTTTTTGTGGCACTGGCGGAATTGATCGCTTTTTCTCACGGTCATCTCATAGAATTCCATGGAATTTCTTTACGCATGGTGATTTTTGGAGCCGTTCTTTTTGCCTGGACCGTTCAATATCTAAGACAGAAGGTTTCCCTTTCTTTTCATCACCCCTTATTTTTTCCTTTTACTGGATTATTTTTTTTGGCGCTTTGCGCGTTAGGTCAATCCTTTCTTTTGCGCGGTGATATCACAACAGCTCTGCAAGACGGGAACGCGTATTTTTATACACTCTATTTTCTTCCGCTTCTTTCCATCCCTTGGAAAAGTTTACAAAAGCATCAGTGGATTCAAGTCTTTGTTGCGGCGAGCCTTTGGGTGGGATTTCTCACTCTGGGCATCGTTTTTATTTTCAGTCATACGCCCGAATGGATGCTCGTCAATACCTATGCATTTTTACGCGATACAAGGCTTGCCGAAATCACAAAAATGACGGATGCCATTTTTCGTGTTTTTCTTCCCTCTCAAATTTATCTTCTTTTTCTTCTTTTATTCCTTGCACCTTTTTTCTGGCTCCGCTCTGTATCTTGGAAAGAAGGGGTCATTTTTGCAAGCGTACAGGGAATCAGTATCGCCACCTTGCTCGTCAGTCTTTCTCGCAGTTATTTGGTTGGACTTTTTGTCGGTATGTGTACGTTTGTTCTCGCTCTCTTTTTTTCCAAATCCGTTTCTCTCAAACAAATCTTTCCGGCAATCGGTTGGCATGCTCTCTCAAAAATATTCGGGTTGATTTTTTTAGCTACAGCTCTTTTTCTTCCCGTTTCTTATCTGCATGGGCAAGCGGGGGACTGGGCAGACATGTTTTCTTCTCGCGCGGGAAGTACACAAGACGCGGCGATCTCCAGTCGTTGGAAATTATTAGATCCCATGTGGCAAACCATCAAAGAGCATCCGATTTTAGGATCGGGGTTTGGAAAAACCGTTTCTTTTGAAACCGATGACCCGCGCGCGGAAGCCGTAACCGGAGACAAAATTTGGACCACCTATGCCATGGAATGGGGGTGGTTGGAGCTATGGCTTAAGATGGGCATTCTGGGGCCCTTGGTGTTTCTCTGGATCGCGTATGTCGTTATTCGTGGTCTCATACCTCTTTTGGCACAACCTGCGCGTTGGCTAGCGATTGGGGGTCTGGCTTCTCTTGCCTTGCTTTACACGATTCATATATTTTCTCCCTATCTCAATCATCCTCTGGGAATAGGGTTTCTTCTTTTCCTTGCACCGTTTCTCGAAATCCCTTTCACAAAGCAACCCACACGCGTGTGTGCAAAAAAAGAGGCGCGTCCTCAAACGCAAACCTCTCCTGTTCTTGGCTCAATCCGTTTTGAATAAAAAAATCCCCGACAAAGATCGGGGATTTTTTTATGAAAGCACCACACCATCAATATCTCGATGCCCTCGGACAAACGCTTCCGCACTCATGATAGATTTTCCTTCTGGTTGCAGATGATGAATTTCCAGATATCCATCCCCGGTTTCCACAAAGAGATCGCCTTCTTTTGTGGTGTGTACGCGTCCGGGGGTTTCACAAGACTTTGCCACAACAGAGACATTTTTTAAAAGGAGTCTCAATGTTTTTCCTTTTCGCGTCCACGTGGTCCACATGCCGGGCCAAGGTTCATAGGCGCGCCAGAGGCGCTCCAATGTTTTTGCTGACTGTTCCCAATGTATCTTTCCATCTTCTTTTTGAAGCAACTTGGTCACCGTGGCTTTTGCAGGATCTTGAGGTTGAGGATGTATGGCTCCGGAGGCAAAAAGTTTAAGAGTTTTTATGAGCAGATCAGGACCGATCAAATGGATTTTGGCTTGTAACGTTTCCACGGTTTCGTTCGGATCAATGGGGATTTGTTCTTGCGTGAGTAGAGGACCCGTATCCATCCCTTCATCCAATTGCATAATTGTCACTCCTCCCACCAGATCATTTTCCAAGATCGTCCAAGGCATAGGGGAAGGTCCGCGATGACGGGGTAAAAGAGAAGGATGCACATTGATGCACCCAAGACGAGCCAGCGACAACAGGGTTTTTGGAATGATTTTTCCATAGGCCACAACCACAAAGGCATCCGCTTGAAGCGCCCCAAGAGAAGAAACAACCTCAGGAGTTTTAAGAGAGGAAAAATCAAAGACCTGGATGTTATGTTTTTGCGCCAATACTTTTACCGGAGAGGTATGGGGTTTTTGTCCGCGATCCGCCGGTTTATCCGGTTGGGTCACCACACCTACAACTTCGATTTCTTTGTCTTGGGTAAGATCAAGAAGAAAGGGAAGAGCAAACGTCGGAGTTCCAAAAAAGACAATACGCATATTATTCCGTTCGTTTATCACTGAGCGACTTGGCTTTTTCGATAAATAAAATACCGTTCAAGTGATCCATCTCATGTTGAAAAATAATGGCAGGAAGTCCGGCAACATCAAGAGTGATTTCTTTTCCATCACGCATCCACGCGTGAATTTTTACTCCGCGAAAGCGCTTCACTTTTCCATAGACACCGGGTACGGATAAACATCCTTCTTCATACCAAAGCGTTCGCCAAGAATGACCCACTATTTCTGGATTGATAAAAGCCTCGGATTTTTGTCCCATCTGGACAATGATTATGCGTTTTGAAATGCCAATTTGCGGGGCAGCCAATCCAATGCCTTGTGCGGCAAACATCGTCTCTATCATATCATCGAGAAGTTTCTGAAAAGACGGATTTTGTATCTCGGAAAGGTTCATGGGTTTTGCCATGTGGTGGAGAATCGGATTGGGGTGGATGACGATGGAAAGCGTGCTCATAGAGAAGTATAGAAAATCAAAAAAGCGGGTTGGTGTCAATGATGTAAGCATCCGGAAGTTTTGAAAAGATTGATAAAACGGAAGGAACAGAAGATAAAGGGCAACAAACTTCCAAATAAAATTGTACACCTTTTTTTCGTTTGATGATGTGAGGAGCGGGATCAAGACAACGAAGAGATTTTTGCAATTCAAGAAGAGCTTGTTCGCGATTTTGATCTTTAGCGGTTTTATATTCCACCTTCATCCAGCGCTCAAAAGGAGGATGACCGAACATCAGTCGAAACGATCGTTCTTTTTGATGAACGCGATAGGGATGAGAAAGCCATTCTTCCATCAGTTCACTGTGACGTGTTTGTGCGATAAAGGTTGCCTTGCACGCGCGTGCTATTCCGCGCCAGTCTTCCAAAGAGCGCATGGCCTGCTCGGTGGCGCGAAATGATGGAGAAGTAAGAAGAAGATCTGTATCCAGTTTTATAACACATCCAAGTGCAGGCGGATGAAAGGCATCAAAAAAATGTTCCAAATAATAATCCGTGACCAAAAGCAATGAAGCGTTCATGGCCGGAGAAGGTTCGTCACTGTCCACACGTGTCACAGTCGCCGCAGGAAAAAGAGATTTCAGAACCTGTACAAGCGCGCGATTTCCAAACCCTTTGGGTTGCAGTCGCACGCCCTTACATGAAGGACAGCTCATGGGTATGGGACGAGTGGAAAGACAAACGGGACAATGAAGAGTTTGCTCATAGGGAACACAGGGACGCAGACATTTATCGCAGAGAAAATCATAGCCGCAATCCTGACAAAGCAATTGGCGTGACATGCCTTTTTTGTTATAGACGCAAAGGATCTGTTTGCCTTGGCGTAACATCTCTTCCATGAGTTCACTTGTTTGATAGGCAAGAAGCGGGTGAGGTTGGTGCGGGGATCTTGTCAGAGAGATGATCCGAGTTTCCGGTTTTTCAAAAAGATCAATCACGTCGGCGCGGCTAAAAATTTCCAGGTCGTCTACAAGTGGAATAGTATCGAGAAAATATAAAGAGATATGGGATTGCTTGGCGAACTGTAAAGTGATTTGCCTGGCATCATAGCGAGGATTGCGATGAGACTGTTTATGTTGTTCATGACCTGAGCGCACAAGAAAGATAGTCGAAAGGTCCGGATGTGTGTGCAACAAAGCCAGGCGCGTTCCTATGAGCATGCCGCTTGTCTGCGCGCGCCAGGCACTCCACAGACGATAACGCGAAGCATTGGTTTCTTCCCCTGTGAGCAAAAGAGGGGAAAGATGATGAAGATGAGAAGCAAGAAGTGTAGCGTCTTTGATGGTTGGTGCAATAACCGTGATCACGCGTTTTGTTTGAGATCCTGCATAGGCGGCAATAATGGAAGCACTGCGACGTAAATCCGGAGACATCACAAAGGCCTGAGATGTTGTCGCCAGACGCTTGGCGATCTCCATGACAATAGGCGCTTCGGATTTTGGAATCAGCAGGGGCTCGGATGGAAGAGTCAAGCCGCGACTTGATATTCGTTTGGGTGGAGTGGGAAGAGCGGCATCCAAAACCGAAGGAACTGATTGAGCAAGATCGTGGGCGAGGAATTCAAAAAATGCGATTTCATTTTGTGACAGATGTAGATTTTCTATTTTTGTACGGATGGGTTTGCGTGCGTAAGAACTTTTGGTTGCCTGGATGATTTCCGCTATCACTCCACAGATCATCGTTTTGCGAAAGGGGATCATCACCACATCTCCTCTTGTCACGGACATTCCTTCGGGCACATCATAATCAAATATGCCGAATGTTCTCGGCATACGCTGGATCGGATAAATACGAGCAACAAGAGAGGGCATACGCATTTTTATTCCAAACGAAAATCCGCAGTCAAAAATCCCACACCAAAAGGAGATTCGTAGGAAAGAATCTCCGGTGTTGTTTGGATGTGTTCGAGAAGTCCAAAAAGTATGAGGAGCGGACGATATGCACATTGCACTGATTGCTCAATCACTTCTTTTTTGAGTGCCAGTAATTTAGAGATGGATTGATGAGTAACGGCCTCTTGCACTGCTTCATCAAACAGCATCCCTTCCTGATGGAAACCTTCCGGTGATTCGGTGCGTAGAGCATGAGAAAGATCACCCGAAGCCAAGAGAGCAATCCGTTTAGGAGAGTTCACCACCTCATCTTTAAGCGCATATCCGAATTGTCGGTGTACGCGTACGGAAAGTTGGCTTGCATAGGTAATCGGCAAAAGGGGGCAAAACCAGGATTTTGTGAGGAGCAAGAGAGGCACACTGGCCCCATGATCTAAATCCTCCGATGTTTGCAAAACAAAAGGAATGGATTGCTTACGCAAGTGTCTTTGTACACTGTCAAAAAATGCAGGATCTCCGGAGAATTTTTTTTGCGTCCCCATATCGCCAAATGCTTCGAGATGTGCTCGATAGGTTTCGCTCAAGTTTCCAGAGAATGCTTTGGGTTGAGCGGCTTGATGAGCCGATATAATTACGATGAGATCCGGTTTTGCAGCCTCCAGACGATCAGCCAATGTATGCAATGCAGTGAGAGTTTGTTTGGCTTTTTGTGTGTGCTCTTTTCCCACAGTTTTCAAAAGAAGCGGACTATGCGGAACAAAAGCGGCAAAGGTAAGCATAAGAGAAAAGTTAAACAATGACCGATGCGTATACGTATCAAAGATTAAACGATCACCGAAGACCGCAAACCAATGTTCCCATCCCGAATACGAGGATCATCCCTGTCGAGGTCGGCCTGACGATTGCCGCGACACCAATACATGCAAGGCACAGCGATGGAGGAACGAAAAAAAGCTCCTGTAAGGTAAGAGATACATTCTTTGTTTGTGGGGTTCCATACATCATCAAGAGGTTGTCCTGTTTCAGAAATATGAATCATAAAGGCTGTGATCCAATCTTCGGGAGTCATGCCTGTTTCACCATGATAGGGAGAGTCTTTATCACCTTGAGCATTTTGAAGAATGGAAAGATATTCATTGGGAGATTTACCTGCTTCAAGGGGATGTCGAGGGACGAGATTTTCTTGAGGTGTTCCCCGTCCTTCTCTGGGAATGGGAGCAAAGCCTTTGGGAGTTTCGATGTCTTGTTCGTTCGGGTTTGATGGTTGGAGAAGATGAACAGTCCAACCTGGGGTTCCCAATCCCTTCTCTCCTTTCACCCCTGCAAAGGCAGGGGTCCATCGTCCTTCGGATTGTTCTTCGAGTATCTGTGCTTTTGTCTTCCCCCCATGACCTTCTTCTGTAAAAGACTGTGGCTCATAGACAAGCTTGGGGGAATCTCCGATGTCTGCTCTTTGATATACTGACCATGTGCAGAGAGGATCATCCATATTTAGATTAAAGGAGGGATTATTCTTCTTGTACTCGAGAAGAAATTGTTCGAGTGTTTCTTGGAGACTATCAAGACTCATGCCAAAGGGAACGAGGAGGAGTTTGGTAAAGCCTTGGTTGTGTTTAGTCTCGAGAGTCTCACGTCGTTCAAAAAGACGGACGGCTATTTGTTCCAAGGTGGGAATGGGATAGGTGTTACCGTCTATGCCTAGGATGACTCCTTCTTTAAGGATGCCCACTTCCTCAAGAAGCTCTACTTGAGAATCGTATTGCTCACGAAGATGATAATGCTCCTTTGCATACTCAATGGCTTTGACAAGGTCTATCTCTTCTTTCTTTGGTTCCCCATTCTTAAGCAGATATTCAAAACGTTCGAGAAGATTGGCAAGTCGCTCAAGATCTGAAGTGGAGAGTTTGCCGGTCACCTCGCGCAGGAGGTCGGGCTTGCCAAGAGATTCTTTTGGAATCCCGTGAACCTCGGTAAAAATGATGATCTCTTGACGCAGAGTTTCAAAGTGCGCGCGGTGTTGTTTGGGAAGAGAATCGCGAACACTTGAAATCGAATCCATGATGGCTTCGTGGAAGTTTGCCGAAGTACGCTGGACCCCTGCCTCCGCAGGGGTGTCGGAGGGAGAGGATTCAAAAGTTGGTCGAAAAAGAGACATAGACATCAAAGATTAAACGATCACCGAAGATCGCGCGCCGAAATTGCTGGCTCGATCGTAATATCCGTCCCCGCCAAGAAAAGCCCGACCATCATCAACACTGCTCCAATACACGCCTGGCACAAGGCTGGAAGAAAGAAAAAAAGCTCCCGTAAGGTAAGAGATGCTCTCCATGCCATTTGCAAAGTTGTCCAGTGGTTTTCCTGTTTCAGAAAGATGAAGCATAAAGGCCATGATCCAATCTTCGGGAGTCATGCCTGTTTCACCATGATAGGGAGAGCCTTTGTCATCTTGAGCTTTTTGAAGAATGGAAAGATATTCATCAGGAGATTTACCTGCTTCAAGAGAAGGACGAGGGGTGAGGTCACCTTTGGGTGTTTCTTGGCCTTCACGAGGAATAAGGGCAAAGCCCATGGGAACTTCGATGTCTTGTGAGTCTGGGTTTGATGGTTGGAGAAGATGAACGATCCAGCCATGGAACCTTGTTCCACTCCCTCCTGCCACCCCTGCGAAGGCAGGGGTCCATTGTCCTTCGGATTGTTCTTTGAGTATCTGTGCTTTTGTCTTCCCTCCATGACCTTTTTTTGTAAGAAACTGTGGATAATAGACAAGGTTTGGGAAATCCCCCATGTCTGCTCCCTGATAGTTTAACCATGTGTAGAGAGGATTATCAGTATCAAGACCAAAAGAGGGATGACCCTTCTTATACTTAAGAAGGAATTGTTTGAGTGTTTCTCGGAGACTATCAAGACTCATCCCAAAGGGAACAAGGAGGAGTTTGGTAAAGCCTTGGTCGTGTTTGGTTTTTAGAGTTTCACGACGCTCAAAGAGACGAGAAGCAATCTGCTCAAGTGTGGGAATGGGATACTCGTTGTCATCAATACCAGTTATACAAAGTATCTCTGGGGTCTCAGGAACAGTTGAAACTTCGGGTCTTTTCTTTTTTCCATAAGGAAGAAGGGAGCGAAAAAAAGTAGAAAGTTTTTGTATGTGCTTTGATTTTTTCTTTGGATGAAGAATACCTACTTGTTCAAGAAGGGAGACTTGGGAATCGTATTGCTTTTTGAGGTGATAATACTTCTCCACATACTCGAGGGCTTCAGTATAGTCTTCTTTCATGAGTTCTTTGTGTTTCACAAGATACTCAAAGCGTTCGAGAAGATTGGCAAGTCGTTCAAGATCTGAAGTGGAAAGTTTACAGGTCGCCTCGCGGAGGAGGTCAGGCTTGCCAAGAGATTCTTTTGGAATCCCGTGAGCTTTTGTGAAATCAATAATCTCGCTGCGGAGAATATTGAAGTGTGAGCGATAACGTTCGGGAAGAGAATCACGGACACTTGAAACAGAATCCATGATGGCTTCGCCAAGAAGCGCAGAAGACGATGGATCCCCGCCTCCGCGGGGATGGCGGTCATTGGAGGAATGTGCCTCTGTGGGGATGACGGATGGGGTGGATTCGAAAGATGAACGGAGAGGAGACATAAATAGAGCTAAATAATCACTGAAAAACGAGAGCCTATGTCAGAAGATGTCCCGTGAATATATTGAATATTCAAAGATACACGATTACTCCCATAACTACGCCCGTCCATATAATCTATACTCCAAGAAGCTCGCGGAATACCAAGGGAAGGGAAAAAAGCTCCCACAAGATAACAACTTTTATTCTCGTCTAAAGGTTTTCCGGTTTCATGAAGATGCATCATGAAAGCACTAATCCAGTCCTCTGGGGTGAGGCCGGATTCATGACAATAAGGAGAATCTTGTTGTTTCGCACTTCCAAGAATATCGAGATATTCACAGCTGTATTTTCCTGTTTTCAAATCTTGTCGAGGAATTTCATTTCCCTGGGTTGTTCCTTTTTCTTCGGGAATGGGGGCAAAGCCTAGGGAATGTTGATTTGAAGGATCAGAAGGTTGAAACAAATGGACTGTCCAGCCAGGAAAGGAAGCTGGGTTAACACTTTGATCTTCAAGGATTTTCGTTTTTGTTTTACCTTGATGATTTTCATTAAAAAACAGTGGGTAGTAAACAAGTTCTTGATGATCTCCTCCATTTGCATTTTGAAAAGCTTCTGTGTCCGTAGTATCGGATCTTTTCAGGCGCTTTCTTATGTTTGAGATGGGATCATCTGTGTCAAACATAAAATCAGGATGGGACCCTTTATAATCCAGAAGGAATTGTTTGAGAGTGGAGATAAGCATATCGAGGTTCATTCCAAAAGGAACCAAAAGAAGTTTGGTAAAACCTTGGTCGTGCTTAGCGGAAAGTTCGCCACGGCGTTCAAATAGACGGAGAGCTATTTGTTCAAGCTTTGGGATGGGGTACTCGTGACCATCTATCCCAATAATGGCTCCTTCTTTGAGAATCCCTACGTATTCAAGAAATGTCACTTGGGAAGTGTATTGATCCTCAAGATGGTAAAGACGCTCAATTTCTTGAAGATGTTCGGGGAGTTTTTCTTTCCCAGGTTCTTTTTTGACAATGAGGTACTCAAAGCGTTCAAGAAGATTGGCAAGTCGCTCAAGATCTTGGGTGGAGAGTTTGCCGGCAGCTTCACGGAGGAGATCTGGTTTGGCAAGAGATTCTATTGGAATGTCGTGAGCTTTTGTAAAATCAATAATCTCCCTGCGGAGAATATTGAAGTGTGAGCGATAACGTTCGTGAAGAGAATCACGGACACTTGAAACCGAATCCATGATGGCTTCGCTTAGGTTTGCCGAAGTACGCCGGACCCTCCCGCCTACGGCGGGATCCGCCACAGGCGGGACTGCCTCCGCAGGGGCGGCAAAGGGATGAGCGACGGATTCGGAAGGTGATCGATCTATACCATCGCGACGGGAAGAGTGTGAAAAAGGAAACATAAGCGACTTAATAAGCCGTATCAAAAATAGTGGATTCAGACTGATCTAAAATCGAAGGTATTTCTTCTCCCAAAGATTGGAGGAGAACTGAGCGTTCGTTGGTTACGATGATTTGTGGCCACTCCCAGCCATAAGCCAAAAAAGTGGATTCATCCGGAATCAGGCGGCGTTTACCTTCGGAGATCACAAAGACGTCAGGTGATCCTTCGGCTAAGACCAAGGTTCCATCGGGGAAGGTGACATAATCACCTGTGGGATAGGCTTCCAAATCCTCCGGTGATTGTGGAAAAATAGCCCATCCATCAAAACGCGCTTTTAAAATTTGTTTGGACATGATCGGATATTTTTTTCCTTCTTCCACAAAATAGACTCCTCCGGTTGTCGTGTTTTGCATCAAAGATCCGCCGGGAGAGACAGAAGCGATCGTGATAGGTTCTCCTTCTTCATAAACAGCAAGATCGTCCCATGTCACATCAATGATTTCGTCCGAGTTAAATCCAATAGCACGGAACGCCTCTTGGGAATCAATTCCTCGACGCGTATCATCCACAATCAAATACACCGTACCTCGGGGAGAGCGTAAGAGAGAGTAGTTAGGAAAACTGATGGGATCACCCTCGGGATATTGATTGATGACAGATTCAGATACCGCGATGACCGGTTGAGTAGGGAAGCGGGATAGATAAGCAGATCGAGAGGTGATGGCGCGACGTCGGCCAAATTGGATATACCAGATGCCGCCGGTTTCTTTGTCTTGAAGTAAAGTACCGCTTGGATAGGTGTGAGTGAACCAACGATCCCAGATTAAAGAAAAATTTTCATTACCTTGAAGATGCGGTGTGTAGGCATAGAGAATCGAGGTGGCATTATTGGCAGGCACAACCAAGATGTCATCAATTTCGATTTCGATTCCGGGTCCCAGACCGTTTTCGGTATAACCGCGAGATTCCAGATCATCCAAAAAAGATTCACGAATGCGCTTGGATGCGTAATAGATTTGATTACCAAAGCCTTTGTATTTTTGAATAAAAGGATCAGATTTGGAACAATCGTCACAAACCGCATAGCCCATGGCCCATGCGAGCTGATCTTGTGATGGATCAGGATCCTCAATGAGACTTTGTTCTTTTTGCAACATCGTCAAGATGAATTGCGGGTTGAGATCAAATGCTTGAGCAGAATCCCAAATAACTTGAGCGGCAGATTCCCAATGTCCATTTACATCCTCGGTTTCATAGTCTGCAAGTGACCCGCGAGTTAAGAAGGCCTCGAGGGTTTCAAAATCCATGGCCGTCATATCCGTGAGTTCATCGTCCCCGAGAAGATAATTGTAATCCACCTCGGTTTCTGCAAAGAGGGGGAGGGGAGTAAGAGAAGTACAAATGGAGACAACACTTAAAAAAGCAATCCATTGACGCATATGGTTCTATTATAACATGGATCAGCTTTTACTTTTTTGCTTATTTTTGAAGGATTTTTTGTATTTTTCCATTGACAAAATAGCGGTTTTCAAACATAGTGAGCTATCACTTTTGTGGTGAGTTGTTCTTTTCAATCTACACAAAATTCAAAATACATGGGCGAGGAAACCCCCCGTCCCTACACAGGAGAGACCATGTGCTTTCGCTTTTTCGTAGACGAAAATGGAAAAACCGATGTTCCCATTTGGATTCGGGTGGTGATCGTTGGTCTGTTTTTCTGCATCATTATTGGAGCTGGGATCTTCCTCTTTCCCGGATGCGGCAAATCAGATCCGGTCACAAGCGAAGAAACCAGGCCGGGAGATATCGAAGTGGCGATTTGCGTGCACAAGTCTACCACCAATTGGGAATTTCCTTCGGCTCTCTCCGGATGGATCGTCCTTTATAACGCTCACGGGGATGTGTTTATGAACGCCAATGTTGTTTTGGAAGAATTTTCCATGGACACCTGCGCGCTCATCCCGCCGGATTGGTTTTTGAAAGATAATCATGTATCGGAAACATCTGATTATACGATTGAGTTTCTTGTTTCCCCACCTGCCGAACGCGAGAAAGTGTCTGGCAACGAGATCACGGTTGTTCGGATGACGCCTCATATCAAAGGTGGCCAGTCGGTTTTTGTAACCCCAGTTGGTATTGTAGGAGAAGAACCCGTTGTTTTTACAGTACAGCCTGTCAAAGCAGGTGTGATCGCTGCGTTTCCACGCCCTGCGGATGAACCATCGCTTTTGACCAAAATGAGCAACTTCTTTTAGAACGAGGTCCTCCTATGTCTCATACCTGCAAAGCCGCCTTGGTGCGTTGTATGGATTTTCGGCTGGATCCGGAACTCACGGATTATGTACGTGCACAAAATCTTCTGCACGACATTGATGTGATCTCGATTGCCGGAGCGGCAAAAAATATCGTGGATGATCCGCAAGGGTTTGTCATGACCCAAATCGGACTATCCGTAAAACTTCATGAAATCACCGAAGTGCATTTGATGCATCATTCCGATTGCGGAGCCTATGGTGGAAGCAGGATGTTTGCTTCTTTGGAAGAAGAAAAAGCCATGCATATCGAGCAAATGCAAAAAGCAAAAGAGGTGATTTCCACCTCTTATCCCTCATTGACCGTTCTAATGTTTTTTGCGGTGATCGGGGAAAACGATCGGATCACTTGTGTAGAACCTGTCTAGCGCAAACCTCTCATAGGAGAGGTTTTTCTTTTTGTACCTCACCTCAGAGATGAAGAGCAAAATCACCCGTGTGTGACGGGTAATTTTGCTTGAGTAATATTATTTTGTTGTGATTGCGATTTCTTCTCCTTTGGCTCCGATCGTTACTTTGGCTCCTCCTTTCACTTCTCCACTGACGATTTGCAAAGAGAGAGGATCGAGAATCAAATGTTGGATCACACGTTTGAGCGGACGAGCCCCATAAGCGGGTTCATACCCCTTCTTGGCCAGAAGTTTTTTGGCGGCTGGAGTGACAATGAGCTCGATATCTCTTTGTTTTACAAGACGGGTAGCCACGCGCTTGATTTGCAGTTCCACAATATCCGCGATTTGATCCTCAGCGAGAGAGTGAAAGACGATGATTTCATCCAGACGGTTCAAGAATTCTGGGCGAAAATGTTCTTTCATGCGTTCCATGATCATTTCTTTGGATTGTTTTTCTTCCTCGCCCTCCTCGCTTACAAATCCCATGGTGCCCATGGCATGCCCCGTGTGTTGGATGAGATCTGTCGCGATATTGCTCGTCATGATAATGATGGTGTTTTTGAAATTGACTTTACGGCCCTTAGCATCGGTTAAGTGCCCATCATCCATGATTTGAAGCAGGATATTGAACGTATCGGGATGCGCTTTTTCCACTTCATCAAACAAGAGAACCGAATAGGGTTTGCGGCGCACAAGTTCGGTTAACTGCCCACCTTCGTCATAGCCCACATAACCGGGAGGGGATCCGATCATTTTGGACACAGCGTGTTTTTCCATATATTCGGACATGTCGAGGCGGATCAAGGCGGATTCATCATGAAACATGAATTCGGCTAAGGCGCGTGCCAGCTCGGTTTTTCCCACCCCTGTGGGACCCAAGAAGATAAAAGAGCCTATGGGGCGATTTTCCTCAGCAATGCCGGCTCGAGAACGACGTAGAGCGTTGCTGACAGCAAGAATGGCTTCCTTTTGACCCACCACGCGTTTTTGCAGCTCTTCTTCCATGTGAGTGAGTTTTTGCAATTCGGATTCCAACATTTTGGAAACCGGGATATGCACCCAGCGGGAAACAACGTTAGCAATGTCTTCTTCAGAAATCACTTCTTTCAAAATGCCGCGTTCTTTTTGTAAACGTGCAAGGGATTTTGTAGCGTCGGTTAATTTTCGTTCCGCTTCCGGAATTTGCGCATAACGAATTTTTGCCACCATTTCCAAGTCTCCTTTGCGTTCTTGTATTTCAGCTTCGGCACGGAGTTTTTCAATTTCGGATTTAATGGTACGAATCGCCGTAATCTTTTCTTTTTCATTTTTCCATTTGCCTTCCAGCGCATCGGTTTTTTCACGCAGGTTTGCGATTTGTTCTTCAATTTCTTTTTTGCGTTCTTTGGAATGTTTATCTTCTTCGCTTTCGAGAGCTTTGCGCTCGATTTCGAGGCGCATCAAATCGCGTTTCATGATATCAAGTTCTTCGGGCATGGAATCAATTTGCATACGCAAGGCCGAGCTGGCTTCATCGATCAAATCCACGGCTTTATCGGGAAGAAAACGATCCGTGATATAACGATGAGAAAGTTCAGAGGCGGCGATCAAGGCGGGATCACTGATGCGCACCCCGTGGTGTACCTCATATTTTTCTTTAATACCGCGCAAAATAGCGATGGTATCTTCAACTGATGGTTCTTCCACAACGACAGGCTGAAAGCGACGTTCGAGAGCCTGATCTTTCTCGATATGTTTTTGATATTCTTTGATGGTCGTGGCGCCAATGGCATGGAGCTTACCGCGCGCCAAAGATGGTTTAAGCATGTTAGAGGCATCCAAAGGGCTTCCCTCGGATGTGCCCGCACCCACCAGGGTATGGAGCTCATCAATAAAGAGAATCATTTTGCCTGCGGATTGCTCGATTTCTTTGATGACTGCCTTAAGCCTATCTTCAAATTCTCCACGATATTTTGTTCCGGCAACCATGGATCCCAAATCCAGAGAAACGATTTCTTTATCTTTGAGCATTTCGGGGACATCTCCGGCGACAATGCGCTGCGCGAGCCCTTCGACAATGGCGGTTTTTCCCACCCCGGCTTCTCCGATCAAAACAGGATTATTTTTTGTGCGACGGGAAAGAACCTGCATGACACGCCGGATTTCCGCATCGCGTCCGACGATGGGATCAAGCTCGCCTTTACGCGCCATTTCAGTTAAGTTCAAACTATATTTTTCAAGCGCTTGATAACGAGATTCCGGCTCGGGAGAATCCACTTTTTGATTGCCGCGAATATCTTTGAGCGCTTGCATGATGGTCTCCTCTGTTACTTCATAACGAGCCAGAAGACTGTTGATTGGTTTGATCACAAGAAGACCCAAGAGCAAATGTTCGGTTGAAATAAACTCATCTCCAAACCCTTTTGCTTTTTTATGCGCTTGTTGAAATGCACGAACGACATCGGGAGAAAGAAAAACTTGACCCAAACCTCCTTGTGTATGATGCGCGGATTTTGGAAGGCCTTCGAGAATATTATCGATATTGGCACGCAGATCGGTCAGTTGTGGAGTGATTTTATTGACGACGGCGGTTACCACCCCGTCATCTTGACTCACGAGAACGGCAAGCAGATGAATGGGGTCTACACCTTGTTGTCCGTTTTCCACACCCAAGTTATGGGCATTTTGGATCGCTTCTTGTGCCTTGTGGGTAAAATTGTTTGGAATCATAAAAAAACAATGAATTTAGCACTCTCAAGTATAGAGTGCCAGATCACGATTGTCAAAAATTTGGTACACTGATTTACAGAATTATGTGGCGATTATTTTTAGCAATCAATCTTCCTTCCGAAGTCAAACAAGAGTTGTCAAAAATAAAGGAAGCGATGCGGATACAGATGGTATATAGCAAGGTTTCTTGGGTAGAACCTGAAAATTTTCATGTCACCTTACATTTTTTAGTGGAAGAAAAAAGAGTTTTAGAGGTGATATTGAGGGAACAGTTGGCCGCGCGCAGCTACCCGGAAGAATTTTTTTTGACTTTGAAAGAAGTCGGAGCGTTTCCCCATAAAAAGCAACCACACACCTTGCTTGTTTCCACTTCTTTACCGACGCAAGCATTAGGGCTTTATAAACGTTTGGCTGATGTCCTTGTGGGTATGGGTCTTTCTGTGGATACAAGACCTTGGACTCCTCATATCACTTTGGGGCGCGTAAAAGTTCAGTCCGAAGTTTTGCAGCCGGAAAAAATACCATGGTCGCCTCTTTCTTTTTCTGTCACCTCTTTTGAGCTGATGAAAAGCAAACTCACGCCTGCGGGAAGTTTGTATGAGACACTCGCCTCGTTTCCTTTATGAAAAAAACATGTGTACTCGATATTCCCGTCTGTGCTCTTTCGCGAGAAAAAATTCACGAACTCCTTTTAAGTTTTTTTGATGATCCCGGGTTTCACGCGATTGCGACCGTTAATCCCGAGATGCTTGTCGCCTCTCATAATCATAAGGAATTTCAACAAGCGCTTCAAAAAATGTCTCTGTGCGTTGCCGATGGGGTAGGAGTTTCCTGGCTCGTTTTTCTCACACAGGGAAGAGGGCTTCAACGTCTGACAGGAAATGACATCATACATGCGCTACTTATGTATGCGGCTTTACATAAAAAAACGGTTTTTCTTTTGGGATCAACAGATGAGGTTATCGGGCTAACCCTGCAGAAGCTTCATGTGAACTTTCCTCATCTTCAAATTTTTGGCGAAAGCGGGGGAGAACTTTTGTATAAAGAAGGAGAATGGAAGTTTAAAGAAGACGCTCAAGTGGTGGGGCGCATTCAAGAAGTACAGCCGGATATTTTATTTGTGGCTTTGGGTCACGAAAAACAAGAACGTTGGATTTTAGGACATAAGGATTTTTTCCCGTCCGTAAAAATCGCCGTGGGCGTAGGAGGAGCATTTGATTTTTTATCAGGAAAAATAAAACGCGCTCCAAAAATTTTTCAACGTTTTGGGTTTGAATGGTTATGGAGACTTTGGTGTGAACCTAAACGTTTAAAGCGCATTTTTACAGCTGTGATCATCTTCCCGACCCTGGTTATTTGGGATACAATACGAAAGCTATTTGTAAGAAAAAAAGAGGAAAAGAATGTATGAATGTGAAAACACGTTTTGCTCCGTCACCCACAGGATTTCTTCATATCGGCGGTCTTCGGACAGCTTTTTATAATTATCTTTTTGCGCGAAAACAAGGGGGGAAAATGGTATTACGCATTGAGGACACGGACCAGCAACGTTATGTGGAGGGCGCCATAGAAAGTCTTTTGCGCACCTTAGCCATAACGGGAATCATCTATGAAGAGGGTCCGTTTTCCGTCAATGGCACATTGGAGCAAAGAGGGGATCATGGCCCTTATATTCAATCGCAACGCTTAGCCATTTATCAAAAGCACGCAAAAGAACTCGTAGAATCAGGGAAAGCCTATTATTGCTTTTGCTCATCAGATCGTTTGGCGCAATTGCGATATCAACAAGAAATCGCCAAGATGCCGACCAAATATGATCGTCATTGCCTTTCGTTGTCAAAAGAAGAAATAACAAAACGATTGGAACAGGGGGAATCGTATGTTATTCGATTGTTGGTGCCGGAAGGGGAGACCTCTTTTGAAGATGTGATTCGCGGAAGAATCACCATTGCCAATCAAGAGGTGGATGATCAAGTACTTCTTAAATCTGACGGATTCCCCACATACCATCTCGCGGTTGTTGTGGATGATCACTATATGGGGATCACGCATATCATTCGTGGAGAAGAGTGGATTTCTTCTGTGCCAAAACATGTTTTGCTGTACCGTGCGTTTGGTTGGGAGCTTCCGGTTTTTGCCCACGTGCCTCTTATTTTGAATGAAGACCGTTCCAAACTTTCTAAACGTCAAGGAGATGTGGCTGTGGAAGATTATTTGGCAAAAGGGTATTTGCCTGAAGCTTTGTTGAATTTTATCGCCCTTCTGGGATTTAATCCAAAAGGGAATCAAGAGATTTATTCCGTGTCCGAGCTCACCGAAGAATTTGCCTTGGAAAAAATCAACAAAAGCGGAGCAATTTTTAATCGAGAAAAATTAGATTGGATGAACGGAATGTATATTCGTCAATTGCCAGAGGAGACTTACCTTGAGTACTGCCAAAAATTCACTCTGTCCGATTTTGGTGTTTCTCAAGAAAAATTACAACGTATCTATCACGTGGAAAAAGAGCGTCTTGTTCGTTTTGATGAAATTCCATCCAAGATTCAGGAATATCTCATCATTCCAGAGTATGATGTGGCACTTTTGGTGTGGAAAAAGTCCGATGTTCTTGATGCAAAAAAACACATGGAAGCTTTGTTGCGGATGTGTACCGATTTTCCCGAAGCAACATGGGAAGATCTTCCATTGATCGAGAAGGCCATTTGGCAGTATATTGAGAGTAATGAAATTCCCAGTGGGAATGTGCTTTGGCCATTGCGCGTAGCGCTTTCAGGCGCTCAGCATTCTTCAAGTCCCTTTGAACTTTTATGGGTATGTGGAAAGGAGGAAAGTCTTCAACGTCTTCAATGCGCTCTGCAAAAGGTCGCGGCTTCTTCGTAGGCGCGGTTTTGATTTTCTGTATCTGTATGGTCGGAGGTTTTTATGTTTCGCCCCTGTGGGCACAAGAGGATGTCAGCGCAGAAATCAATGATCTCAATCAAGATATCAAAACCAAACAAGAAGACATCGATTATCTTAATCAAAAGATTGAAGCTTACAGTCAAAAGATTCGGCAAAAAGAATCGGAAAAAGTTTCCATTCAAAATGAAATGGAGCTTTTGGAAAATCGAATGGCAAAGGCCAAGCTTGATATTGAAGCAACCAACGAAGAAATTGATCTTGTCAACACACAAATCGTTTTATTGGAAAAACAGTTAACTGTTTTGGAACAGCAGTGGGAAGATCAAAAAATGGTCCTTAAAGAAGTGTTGCAATCCATGCAAGTTCAAGATAATAAATTGTCTTTGGAAGTCTATTTTGGCAGTCAATCTTTTTCTGACATTTTTGATCACCTCCGTTATTTGGAGGATATGAATCGCGATTTGAAAGATTCCCTGGAGGCGACACAAACATCAAAAAATCAAGTGGTCAGCGCAAAAACAATTCAACAGACGAAACGGGAACAGTTGGATCAATTGGGAGAAGATTTGGTACAACAATTTGTCGCCCTGGAAAAAGAAAGTTATGCCAAGGACAGTTTGTTGCTTGCAACCGCAAGATCAGAAACCCAATTTCAAGAATTGTTAAAAGAAGTGCAGCAGGAACAACAATACTTGAACTACGAGGTTTCCTTGCTTCAAAAGGAAATGGAGTCAAGAATCACACAAAATGATGAGTATGGGGATAATACGGTCCTTTCTTGGCCGGTGGATCCGGTGCGTGGACTTTCTGCGACATTTCACGACCCTACGTATCCGTTCCGCCATTTATTCGAGCATTCCGGGATCGATATTCCAGCAGGGCAGGGGACACCGCTTAAAGCAGCAGCTCCTGGATACGTTGCTTGGACACGTCTTGGAAACATGTATGGTAATTACGTGATGATCATCCATGCCAATGGTATTGCAACTTTGTACGCCCACATGTCTGGGATTGAGGTCACAGCAGATCAATTTGTTTCAAGAGGGGATATCATCGGTTATACGGGTGGCATGCCTGGTACGCAAGGGGCGGGATTATCAACCGGACCTCATTTGCACTTTGAAGTGCGTTTAAACGGTATTCCTGTGGATCCCATGACGTATCTACTTTCTTATTAATATGATTCTTGCTGTAAAAATTATTAGCTGGTTTCTTTTCCTTACACCGCTTATCGTTTTTTTGGGATTGAGTATCCATATGCTTCGAGGAATTATGGAAGACGATGCAATTATTAAAGCGTTAACAATGTTGGGTATCGCTTTTTTCCTTATAGGAGCAATCTTGCTTTTACTCATCTACATGACGGATATTCTTCCGGCTGTTTTAGGGTAGGGGGGGAGGAAAAAAGACTAAGGTGAGAAATAAAAAATGTCCCAAATAAGGACATTTTCTTTTTATCTCTGTAGTGTCGCACAATAAGACTTAGACGACACTAGGGAAAGAAAAGACCTATAGGATCGTACCTTTCACAACGCATCTTCCTGTCCTTCTTGTCCCTGTAAGGAGGGTTCCTCCCCCCTAAACGACCAAGAAAGAGCGATACCTTATCTTTTTTAAATAAAAACAGGTGTCGAATACTTTTTTAAGATCTTTAGATCATCCGTATTTTTTTATGGGATTTAACCCCATCTAGTTCTTCTATACATTTTTTATAAGATTTTTAAAAAAGACCATCATTCAAACGAAAAATGAAAATCCCCTTCCCTGTAAGGTACTTAAAAAAATAATCCTATTTTACGACACCATAAAAGGGAGAAGGTGGGGTTATATCTTCATTCATAAGGAAGATAATAATTTTTTGATTTGTCTTTTTCCTTCTTCTACACCCGGCTGGTCATAGGGGTTCACCTGAAGAAGCTCCGCATACAAAATAACGGCCAGTTCAAAAAATAGGAATAATGCTCCAAGATGATAAGCATCAAGTTTTGGAACGGAAAGAATTCCTCCCGGACTTTCGTGTGTAGCAGATGCGCAGGCCGTTCCACGACAGGAAGCTCGCACGATCAGTGAAAGGGGGCTTGCAGCCTCTTTAAATGCGTCAGGGAGCCCAGCAATCTTCCGAAGAACAGGAGACTCTTCATCAAAATTTGTCAGTTCTATAAATGTTAAAATTTTGTTTTTCAATCCTTGATTGTAAAGCTGGATTTGTGAATGTTGATCCACAGTCCCCAAGGCATCAATGGGGGTAGGACCCACTCCCCTTCCCCGCCGTTCTTTCCCAAGAGATTCTGCCCACAATTGTCGGTACCATTTGGTAAAGAGTGTCAAACGTTCCGTATAAGGCATGAGGATCTGTTCTGTTTTTCCAAGCGTGTAGGCAAGGTATTGGGCCGTGACAAAATGACTCACCGCATGTGAGAATCCTTGCTTTTGATACTCTCCTAAAAGATCGGCTGCTCCCTTTAAAAGATCGGCAATGGGAACTCCCGATACCGCTGCCGGAAGAAGACCCACAGAAGAAAGAACGGAAAATCGTCCACCGATATCAACATGAGGCAAAAGAGTATACCCTTGTTCTTTTGCAAAAAGGTAAAGAGGATTTTCATCAAATTGGGTTAAAATAAAAAGATGAGAAGTGTGTTGCTTTCCCAATTTTTTTTGGAGTTGCTCGCGCACAAGAAGAAAAAGAGAAAGTACCTCAAGCGTCTTTCCAGACTTTGAAATAACCAAAACACCGGTGGTTACCCAAGGTAATCCTTTTGTGATACGTCTGTATTCATCCGGATCAGGATTGGAAAGAAAAAGCACCTTGGTTTTTGAAGTGCTCCCTGCAATGGCATGTATTATTGCCTGTGCACCCAAACTCGATCCACCCGTGGCAATCACTAAAAGGTGAGTATAGGTTTTCTGGATATGAAAAGCCCACGATTGTATTTCTTCTGTAGAAGCAAACGGTAAAGAAACAACCGACGTTTCATGGGTCATGAGATTTTTTCTCACGGTTTCCACAGCCCCTTTTGTTTTTGTCTGTAGAAGTTGGCGGAAAGCGATTTTGGAAAGACTCCTCTCCCCTTTTGTCCAAAGATATCGTTTGTCGTAAGAAAAAATGGTTTTCATAGGAATCATTTGAAATTATTGTGAGTGGTGGCAGACGGATTCTATCACTTAAAGTATACATGGTCTCCAAAGCGTAAGTCGATATAATCTAAGACAGAAGGATCGGGGATGGATTCTTTCAATACACTTTGCAGTCGCATCGCTTGTGCTTGTACATCTCCCGCCGCATCAAATAACACCAGATATCCGTCACTTGTCAGGATCCCAATCCATTTTCCTGAAAGTCGATCGATTTGTGTTTCCAAAAAAGGGATAGAGAGTGTTGTGAGCGTTTGCTGAAAAGAAAAAATGGAAGTGATTTCTTCCCGGGAAGCCACAACAAGACCCGGAGCAATGGGAGCATTGTTAAGATCACGAAAACGAGGAAGTTTTAAAAAAGACTGTTGTTCTTCGGGGAGGGGGTCGTTTTCCGCAGGAGGCGCAGCAGAGGTGAGCCATTGTTGTTCTGTGGGGGTTATTTCACGCACCACGGTTCCTTGTAGATCAACGACAAAGGTATGATTGTCGGTTTCCCAGAGGAAGGAAGAAGTTTTTTCTTGCACGGTGATAAACAATTGATGAAGATCAATGAATTCAAATATCAGCGTTTCAAACGCATAAAATTGTTCAAGATAAGATCGACATGATTCCTCATCGAATAACCAATGATTGTGATTGTGAAAAAAAAGAAAACGACGTGTGGAAAGAAAAGAATCCACTTGGATTTGCAGTTCACCGGAAGAAGAAGGGCTTGCTCCTTGTAGGGTGACTTGAGTGATGCGGAAAATGGGCGAGCCAAAAACCACCCAGAGCAAAAAAGAAAAGAAAAGAAAAATAAGTACCAACCAAGGAAGTATTTTTTTCCAAAAACAAGGAGGAGTATGACGAAAATAAGGATTTTGAAATCGTCGACGCGCATATTGCGTTTTTTGAAAGCGGAGAATAGGACGCGGTCGGCGTGTCATACGATGGTTTCTGAAATGACCTGCCGAGGCAATAAAGGATTGAGACGCGCTAAAACTTCATAGGGCACAGTCTTCGCTTGTTTGGCAAGAACCGATGCGGAGATTTCGTGTCTTCCGGATCGCCCGATCAAAATCACTTCTTGTCCCGGCTCTATGTGAGGGACGCTCGATGCATCCACCATCATCATGTTCATACAAATGCGCCCAAGAACTTTACAACGATTTCCTGCGATCAATACTTCTCCAACAGAGGAAAGGGATCGATCATATCCATCCCAATAGCCCACAGGAATCACAGCAATACGGGTGGGTTTTGACACAGTCTCGGTCATCCCATACGAAATGGGTGTTCCGGCAGGAATGGATCGTACTTGAGCAATGCGCGTTTTCCACGACAAGACGGGTCGTAGGTCACAGGCGATTCCGTGGCGCCGTGTCGTTGTCTCCGTGATTTCAGACGGCCAAACACCATAGAGAGAAATTCCCGCTCGCACTAAAGAACCGTGGGTGGAAGGATATAAAATGATAGCCGCACTGCATGCGCAATGGATATGTTCTGGTTGAATCCCAGCGGTTTGTATTTGCTCCACAGTTTTTTGGAATCGGTGAAATTGCAAGGTGGCAAAACTCGTGTCAGAGGTATCCTCGATATTGGCAAAATGAGTGGACACCCCTGCAATTTGAATATGCGGGAACGTAGAAAGTGATTGCAAGTATCGTTTAAGATCAAATTCAGACAAACCTTGACGTTGGGTGCCGGTTTCAATCTTCAAGTGAACAAAGGCTGTTCCCGCTTGTTTTTTTGCTTCCTCCTCAAGGAGTCGCAGGGCATCCAAATCATACATGGTGAGATGAATGCGCTCATGGACGGCTTCTTCATATTGCTCGGGCAATACATACCCCAAGGTAAGCACAAGGGCGCTGGGGAGCCAGGAACGAATTAAAAGAGCATCCTCAATGGTGTCCACTCCAAACGCGTCCACCCCCTGTCTTGCGGCAATATGTGTGACTTCTTTCAATCCGTGTCCATAAGCGTTTGCTTTGACGATTGCACAAAAACGCGCCCCTCCGGAGAGAAGTCCTTGGAGCGTGTTGATGTTTTGTTGCAATGCACGCTCGTTGATTTCGATCCAGGTTCGATGGCGGGACATGTGTTAGGAGGCATCCGTATCAAGAGGACGCAAGGTGGGAAACAAAATAACTTCTTTGATATTGGATGAACCGGTAAGAAGCATGACCATGCGATCAATTCCTATTCCAAGACCGCAGGCCGGAGGCATACCATGTTTAATCGCTTCCAAATAATCAAGATCAGTTTGATGAGCTTCTTCAAAACCGGCTTCAGCTTTTTTCTTTTCTTCGATAAAACGTTGTGTGAGATCGAGCGGATCATTGAGTTCGGAATAATTATTCCCGATCTCACTTCCAAGAGCAAACGCTTCAAAGCGTTCGGAAAAACGCGGATCAACACCTTTTTTCGCCAAAGGAGAAACTTCCACGGGATAATCATAAATGATGGTGGGCTGTAGGAGTTTTTCTTCCACCAGTTCTTCAAAAGCAAAGGCGATGATTTCACCGATCGTGTGCATTCTTTCAAGTTCGGTCCCTTTGTTTGTCGGTAATTTTTTTGCCAATTCTTTTTTTGCTTCATCTGCATTTTGCCAATGCGAAACGTCTACTCCACCGATAGACTGTACGGATTCAACAAGAGTGAGTCGCGGCCAAGGACGCTTCACATCAATCACCATATCCTCATGGACGATCTGTGTTGTTCCCAAAACGGTTTTTGCCGATGTCTCAAAAATCTCTTCAAATAAATCCATGCCATAGCGATAATCTTCGTAGGCCACTTGGGCTTCGAACATGGTGAATTCAGGATTGTGATCACGATCCATTCCTTCGTTTCGAAAAACTTTTGTAATCTCGTACACTTTTTCAAATCCACCCACGAGCAAACGTTTTAAATACATTTCATCTGAAATTCTCAAATAAAAATCCGCATCCAATGTGTGATGATGGGTTTTAAACGGACGAGCAAACCCTCCACCATAGATAGGTTGCAGTGTTGGTGTTTCCACTTCTATAAAACCTTTTGTCTGCATAACGGTTCTGATGGCGGTGATGATCAATGAACGTTGCATCATTTTTTGTTTTACTTCCGTGTTCATGATCAAATCCAAATACCGCTGACGGTAACGAGTTTCTACATCGCAAAGTCCATGCCATTTCTCCGGAAGCGGAAGTAATGTTTTTGTAATGATTTGATAATGAGTGATCTTCAAAGAACGTTCTCCTTTTTGTGTGAGAAACGGATGACCGGTGACTTCAAGAAAATCCGCGACATCTACAGTTTTTCCAAATGTTGCATACACATCTTCGCTAAGCGCATCCTTGGTGCAGACAATTTGCACAGCTCCAGAACCATCATCAAGCGTCAAAAAAGTAAGTCCACCGTGTTTACGCAAAGAGCGTAGGCGTCCGACAAGAGAGACTTTTTTTTGTGATGCTGTAAGATCTTCAAAATCTTTCAAAAATTTCTGTATGGACAGGTCGCGTTTTACACGAGCGGGATAAGGATTTTGACCGATCTCGCGCAAGTGTGCCAGACGCTCGCGGCGTTGTTGTTCTTCTTGGATCATAGAAATGAGGTGATGAGTTCTTCTGCTTAGGTGATTTCTAAAATTTGATAGGTCTTTGTTCCAGATGGAATGTCTACGTTGACCGTGTCCCCTACCTTGTGTCCCATAAAAGAGGCTCCAAGCGGAGACTCATTGCTGATTTTTCCTTCAAAAGGATGTGCTTCGGCTGATCCTACCATTTCAAATCGCTTCTCTTCCCCATCGCAAGAAATCTTAAAAGATGTGCCAAGCGTAATGATGGTGCCTCCTTTTTGTTCGGAAATCATGACTGAATCTTTGATCATTTCCTCAAGTTGTGCCATACGCGCCTCGTTGAGTCCCTGTTCTTCTTTGGCCGCATGGTATTCAAAATTTTCGGACAGATCACCTAATTCTTTTGCGTCCCCGATTTTTTCAGCAATAATCATGCGGGCAGCCTTGCGTTTTTCAAATTCTTTTTTCAGATCATCCAAACCTTTTTGCGAAACATAAGTAGGCATAAAAACATTTTTTGTTCTATAATCCTTATGATCTTTCATGATGTAAGGACAACAGGCAATAAAAAGATGCCTGTCAACAATTCCCTTTTGCAAGGGTTTCATTGCCAAGCGTCCTTCCATATGATGGAATCATGGTAATTCTATGATACCCACACGACAACAATTATTCCAGAAACTTTTCCCCAACGAGCCTTCTTATCGATGGAAACAAGCCTTATCCGGTCTTTTTTCACAGGCAAAGGGATGGAAGGAAGTGAGTGCTTTCCCCTCTTTTTTGAGGGAAGCCGTGGAAAAAGACATTTCTTGGATATCAGTGCAGGTAAAAACCATAGAAAAAACAAAGGACAACGAAACCATAAAATCTCTGTTGCAACTGACCGATGGCCTTGAAATAGAATCTGTTCTTATGCGCAATGCGCGGGATGCCTGGACCATTTGTATTTCAAGCCAGGTAGGTTGCGCTATGCGTTGTGCATTTTGTTCAACCGGTGCCATGGGGCTTAAACGCCAGTTGAGTCAAGATGAAATCGTGGATCAATATCGTTTTTGGCAGCAGTATAAAATACAAGAACAGATCCATGGGCGGATAAGCAATATTGTCGTGATGGGCATGGGCGAACCCATGGCAAACTATGAGAATGTTCGCGATGCCTTGAATATTTTGTGTGAGTATACGGATGTGGGTCCTACAAAAATAACGGTTTCCACGGCAGGAATTTTTGCCTCCTTGGATCATCTTTTGGAAGATACTCTTTGGCCGCCTGTGCGTATGGCCATTTCTCTTCATAGTGCCGACCCTTTGGTGCGTCCGCGTATCATGCCGTCCACCCCTTATGATTTTTTTGATCATCTGCGCGATTGGACAAAAGCCTATTTGGAAAAACAAGGAAACCGCACCCATCATCTTACGTTTGAATATATCCTTCTTGATGGCATCAATGATCGTCCGGAAGATGCAAAAAAACTTATCACTTTTATTCATTCCATTGATTCCCATCGCATTCGCGTTAACTTGATTCCTTACAATAAAGCCGAGGGTGATCTACGTTCCAGTACAAAAAAACAAAGGGACGCGTTTCAGCGTCTCCTCAAAGAATCAGATATCATAACCACTTTGCGTACTTCTTATGGTCAAGAGATTTCTGCGGCTTGCGGACAATTGGCGGGCAAATCTTAGCCCACTTTTTCCACAAAACTTATGTGTTGATTTTCCCCGATCACCGCAAAAAACATTGTAACGATCAATGAGGGATAAGAGGTGGAAATCACCTCTTTTGCTTTTTGCATTTGCTCGATATGCATGGCTTTTTCTTCTTCCAAAGAAGCAAACATCTTGCTTCCACCGTAGGCTCCGCAATCGGAATGATGCATCAAATGCACTTCGGTGATTTCATGAAGTTTCACGGATAGTCCGATTTGGGTCATGACAAACCCTTGCGGATCATCCACGATATTTTTTGCCGCTCCGGCAATCGAGATGACATCAATGTCGTGCAGAAGATTTTGTGAACGTACATAATCCGTAAGTTCCGGATCTAGTCGAAAATCCATACAACGCACCAAGGCGGCTTTACAGGTATGGGACATAGAAAAAATTTAAGATGTTTTAGGATTAAGTGGCGCAGGAGGAGTTTTAGGATGCCGGCGTTTGATGGCCACTTTATAGCGAGCACTTTCACGTTCCATACCTGCCAGTGCATTTGCAAATGCCACATCATCGGCTCCCTGTGTCTCTTCGAGTAATTTTTGCGCGGCTATTTTTGCCGATTCGATTTTTTGTAATTCCAATTCTTCCACGCGTTCGGCCGTATCTGCCAAAATGATCACTTGATTTCCCGGACGCACTTCTAAAAAACCTGTGGAAGCGGCCAGATAAATTTCCTCCCCATTTTTTTTACAACACAATTCTCCCGCACGCATTCGTGTGACAAGTGGAATATGATGCGGCAAAATCGTGATCTCACCGTTTTGAGTCATCACCGTAATGGAGGCGACAGAATCTTCAAACACGATTTTTTCCGGAGTAACGATTTTCAAAGAAAGCATGTCCATAGTTTAAGAAAGACTTTCGGCGGCTTTCACCACTTCCTCAATACCCCCCTTCATGTAAAACGCTTGTTCGGGAATATGATCATATGTGCCATCCAAAATACCTTTGAAGCTGTGAACCGTATCCTCGCGTTTGACATATTTTCCTTCAAACCCCGTGAATTGTTCAGCAACCGAAAAAGGTTGTGAAAGGAATTTTTGCATTTTACGTGCGCGTGACACTGTGCGTTTATCTTCATCAGACAGTTCATCCATTCCCAAAATGGCAATGATGTCCTGAAGATCTTTGTAGCGCTGCAGGACGCGCTGCACTTCGCGTGCGACATCATAATGTTCTTGACCAATGATATTGGGATCCAAAATTGTAGAGCTGGAATCAAGAGGATCGACCGCGGGATAGATACCGAGTTCTGCAAGTGAGCGCGCAAGCACAACGGTGGAATCCAAATGGCCGAAAGTGGTGGCAGGCGCCGGATCAGTCAAATCGTCTGCAGGCACGTACACAGCTTGAATGGATGTGATGGATCCTTTTTTGGTAGACGTGATACGTTCCTGAAGCGCCCCCATTTCGGTTGCCAAATTCGGTTGATAACCCACAGCAGAAGGAACACGACCAAGCAAGGAAGACACCTCGGAACCCGCTTGTGTAAAGCGAAAAATATTATCAATGAAAAGCAAGACGTCGCGGCCTTCATCATCACGAAAATATTCGGAAAGGGTAAGACCTGTCAAAGCGACGCGTGCGCGGGCGCCTGGCGGTTCATTCATTTGTCCAAATACCAGCGCGGTTTTTGCAAGTACTCCTGACGCTTTCATTTCCATGTACAAATCATTGCCTTCACGTGTGCGCTCCCCTACCCCGGCAAAAACTGAATAGCCACCATGTTGGATGGCGATATTGTTGATGAGCTCTTGAATCAATACGGTTTTTCCCACACCCGCACCGCCGAACAATCCCGTTTTCCCTCCTTTCAAAAATGGGCAGATCAAATCAATCACTTTAATACCGGTCTCAAACACTTCGTCTTTGGTGGATTGATCTTCAAATGCGGGGGCTGCCTTGTGAATGGGATCACAACGTTTTGTTTTCACTTCCCCGAGTCCGTCTACGGGGTCACCGGTTACGTTCAACATGCGTCCCAATGTCTCCGGGCCCACAGGAACGGAAATGGGTTTTTCCGTATTCCAAACATCCATACCGCGTTGCAAACCATCTGTGGAAGACATGGCGATCGTGCGAACAAGAGATCGCCCCACATGTTGGGCTACTTCCAAAACCAAAATGGACCCATCTGATTTTTTAATGGTCAAAGCAGTTTGAATGGCCGGAAGGGATGTTCCTTCAAAACGGACATCCACGACCGGTCCGATAACTTGTGCGATGATTCCTTTCATAGATTATGTTTGTTCCAAAGCGGCTTTGCCTGAGCTGATTTCCGCAATTTCTTGCGTGATCCCGGCTTGGCGTGCCTGGTTATAAGTGAAAGTAAGATCATGAATCATATCAGACGCTGCCTCCGAGGCATTGCGCATGGCCATCATGCGCGCGGAATGTTCAGAGGCGGCGGATTCCAAAACAGCTTGATAAAGCATGGTTTCAATGAGTTTTGGCAAAAGAAAATTGAGAACATCAGCAGGGCTTGGTTCAAACGTATATTCTCTTGACCCTCGGATCACTTCGACAGGAGTTGTTTGTGAAACTTTTCCCAATTCTTTTGATTCCTCTAAGGCACCAAGAGGCAATAGCTGAAAAATAGTTGGCTGTTGAGCAATGGCGCTGACAAAATCCGTATAAGCAACAAAAACTTGCTCATAGCTTCCTTTGACAAATTCGTTCACGATCAAACGTCCGATAGGTAATGTATCTTTGTACGTGGGAGCAGTAGTAATATCCGTAAAACTGGCAATAATATTTTTTCCCGCCTTTTTCATGGCGTGTGCACCGCGCCGCCCAATACAAATAACTTCCACTTCTTTTCCTTCCCATGCGCGCAAACGTTCGAACGTTTTGCGGACCATATTCACATTAAACCCTCCAGCCAATCCACGATCAGAAGAAAGGAGGACTAACAAAATTTTGTTGGATGATCCGTGGGTATAAAGCAAGGGGTGAAGATCGATCTGCGTTACTTTGCTCACGGATTTGACCGTATCCCAAGCCAGAGTTGCATAAGGTCGTGTCCCCAAAACCGCGCTTACGGCTTTGCGCATTTTGCTTGCCGCTACCAATTCCATGGCCTTGGTGATCTTACGTGTACTGGTTACGGATTTGATGCGACGTTTGATGGCTCGTGTTTGAACTGCCATACAAGATTATGACTGTGATCGGATAAATTCTTCGTTATAGTCGTTGATTGCTTGCTTGAGTGTTTTTTCCACCTCCTCATCCAGTTGTTTTTTTTCACGAATCATACCAAGGACATTGGTGCTGCTTGATCGCAAAAATACATAGAGTCCTTTTTCCCACGCATGCATTTGTTCCGGCTTGAACGTATCAAGCAAACCGTTGATGACGGCGTAGATGGTGGCCACCTGTTCCTCAAACGGTAAAGTTTGATATTGAGGTTGTTTGAGAAGTTCGGTAGTGAGTCGTCCTCGTTCGATTTGTTTGCGAGTATTTTCATCAAGATCGGTTGCAAACTGGGCAAACGCTTCGAGCTCACGGAATTGTGCCAAATCGAGACGCAGCTTTCCCGCCACTTTTTTCATGGCCTTGGTTTGCGCTGAAGAACCCACGCGCGAAACCGAAAGACCCACGTTTAAGGCAGGACGGATCCCGCGATAAAACAAATCGCTTTCCAAATAAATTTGTCCGTCTGTAATGGAGATGACGTTTGTGGGAATGTACGCGGATACATCGCCCGATTGGGTTTCGATAATGGGAAGTGCGGTTAATGTTCCCCCTCCATTTTCTTCATTCATGCAGGTCGCCCGTTCAAGCAAACGGGAATGGAGATAAAATACATCTCCCGGATAAGCCTCGCGACCGGGTGGACGGCGCAATAAAAGGGAAATTTCGCGATACGCCCAAGCATGTTTGGAAAGGTCATCGTAGATGACCAAAGCATCCTCACCTTTGTCGCGAAAAAATTCTCCAATCGTACAACCGGCGTAAGGAGCAATGTAAGACATAGAGGCAGGATCAGACGCCCCTGCGACGACGACTGTGGTGTATTCCATTGCGCCGGCTGCTTCAAGTCGCGCCACCATTTTGGCGATTTTGGATTCTTTTTGCCCGATTGCCACGTAAATACATTTTACGTTTTGTCCTTTTTGATTAACGATCGTATCAATGGCAATGGCGGTTTTTCCTGTTTGACGATCGCCAATAATAAGTTCGCGTTGCCCACGACCGATAGGAATCATGGAATCGATCGCCTTAATGCCCGTTTGAAGTGGCACATGCACAGACTTGCGTGTCATGACGCCAGGAGCGATTTTTTCAATCGGCTGGTATTCCTTTGCCTGAATTTTCCCTTTTCCATCAAGCGGATGCCCCAGTGGATCTACCACACGACCAAGAACACCATTGCATACGGGAATGGATAAAATACGTCCTGTGGATTTTACGGTGTCGCCTTCTTTGATCTCCTTGGTATCTCCAAACAAGATGGCTCCTACGCTATCTTCTTCCAAATTGAATGCCACACCATAGACCTGACCGGGAAACTCCAACATTTCCATGGATTGTACTTGAGAGAGCCCGGACATGCGTGCAATACCGTCTCCAACACTTAGTACTGTGCCGATTTGTTCTTCTTTCGCTTCGGCTGAAAAGCGTGCGAGTTGCGTTTTAAGCGCATCAATGATTTCAGTTTTCTTTGCCATACATTTATATTTCCAAAAGAATTTGTTTGAGAGAAGATAATTGCCCTTGAACGGATCCGTCTAAAATGCGGTCATCTATTTGCAAGCGCGCGCCTCCGATCAAAGCGGGATCCACACACGTTTCCACACTGGCGCCATGAGCATATTTTTCCAAAGTTTGCAGAGCTTTTTTTGTGAGCGGATAAGCGGTCGTTATTTTTACTTGGGAGACGCCGTATTGCTCTTTCCACGCTTGATCGATGGCCGCGAGAATGGCATGTGTTTTTGGAAGAAGATAATGCTCTTTCAGGTAAACCACGAACTGTTTTGAGATTTCTTCCAGTTCTTTTTCTTCGCAGGATTCCGTGGCTTTAAGATAAACGGTTGCAAGTTGTTTTGGAGTGGCGGCCATATCAAGACATTTTTTCTATCACCTCTTCCGCGAGAGCTTGAGATTTTTTCTCGGAAATGGATTCTTCCAATATTTTACGTGCAGATTCAATGGCAAGATTTACAATTTCTTGACGCGTCTCGCGCAACATGGCTTCTTTTTCTGCTTGCAATTGTACTTTCCCCTGATGCACCACTTGAGACACTTCTTCTTTTGCCTTCGCAAGAAGTTCAACGCGACGAACCTCGGCATCAGTTTGCACTTTTTCTAAAACCACATGTGCTTCGTGTTTTGCCTGACTCAAAATACTTTTACGTTCCTCCTCTAAACTCACAACGCGTTTTTCAATGTCTGCAGCATCTTGAAGGCTTTTTTCCACCTTTTTCTGACGATCTTCCAGAAGTTTTACAATGGGACGATAAGCCCAACGCCAAAGCACCAAAAGCACAATCGTAAAATTGACGAGTTGCGCCAGAAAAATTTTGACATTGATTCCAAGGGTTCCCAAACCTCCGGTGGTTTCCACAGCCTCCGCGGCTTCGTGAATGAGAGCGACTTCTTGTGACATAGAAAATGTAATAACAAACAGCCGAGGGCTGCCTCCTTTGAGGCAACCTGGAGTCGTTTGACATTACAATGTGAAAGAAACGACCAAGGAATAAATCGCAATAGCCTCAGCAAAGGCCATGCCCAAAAGCATAGGCACGAACAATTTACCTGCAGCTTCGGGGTTGCGGCCGATGCCTTCCATAGCTTTGGCTCCAATCATCCCGATACCAATGGCCGGTCCAAGACCGCCAAAGGCGATGGTCACTCCTTTGATCAAGATCGCAATAGTTTCTGCGTCCATAGGGTAAGGATTAAAGATTATCTTTTCTCGTCTGTTTAAAAACAAGCGACAAAAGACAATTATGCATGTTCTTCTTGTGTGTGTGGAGTCGTGGCAACGGTGAGATAGGCCAAGGTTAACATGGCAAATACGGTCGCTTGAATGGCTCCAACCAAAATTTCAAGAAAGATAAAAGGGATGGGGAGAAAAAGAGAAAAAAGACCAAGCATCACGGTCATGAGCACCTCTCCTGCGAAAATATTTCCAAATAACCGGAGAGAAAGGGAAAGTACCTTGGCGATTTCGCTGATGATCTCAATAAATCCCACACCAAACTCAATGCAAGCGACAATAATGGCCATGGGTCCTTTTTTAAGCGCTTTGATAATACCGGCAATATTGACGAATTTGCTGACATGATGAAAAGGTCCGATAGAAAGGATGCCGAAAACATGAGAAGCAAACACAGCGAATATGGCGATAGCAAGGGTCAGGTTCAGATCGCTGGCTGCGGGACGCAACAACGGTACCAATTCCTTTTCCCCATGAATCATTTCCCAAATCCCGATCGATCCCGTGCCCGGCAATAGTCCAAGCCAGTTGGAAAAGAGGATGAAGAGAAAAATCGTACCGATAAGAGGAAGAAATTTGCGAGCACGTTCTTTATCTCCTGTAACCTTTTCGATCTGATCGAGAAAAAATTCCACCAAAGCCTCGGCAAGATTTTGCAAACCTTTTGGTTTTTCCTGTAACGCGCGGCGAAGAACAAAAGCCACACAAACAAAAAAGACGACTGCAATCCAACCGTTTATCATGGCATTGGTAAGGGGAAGACTGCCAAGGTGCCAAAGAGGTTCAGCGGCGGCTGGAGGGATCGTCATAAGAAGAGGTTTTGTCCGAAGGATTTGATAAGGAATTGAAAACGCGTCCGTAATAAGTGGCTTTGCGATAAATGGAAAAGGCTGTGAGAACAAGAGCGAGAATCAGGAGGATGATGAGATATCGAGGCTCGGTCTCATACCGATCATCAAGCCATGATCCAAGGAGAGCAGCACCTACCGAAGGAATGGCAATGGTAATGCCAAAATCAGCAAAAATGCGCATAGCAAGACGATAGTAGACAGCCTCATTAGACATAGAAAGGCCAAATGGCGCCGTTATTATAGGTTTTTTCCCTCCTTGGGTCAACGGTGAAAAGGGGTGAACTGGGGATATCAAAGGGGGTCAGGTCTTTACCTTTTACCCTTTTGTTGTGTTAACGGAGGATATTTCTTGTTTTTTGAGACTATATACGAAGAGATCAAACTTTTTCACAGGTGATGAGTAAAACAACGCATAATCAACTTTGTTTCAAAAACCTTATTAATTCAATAAATAAAAATAATGAGTTTTATATGAACCTCCGCGCAGCAAGCTGCACGGTATCAGAGGTTAAAAATTGAAAAGCTTAAGCTGGGTGATATCTGATTTGTTTCCTTGTTTCTCAACATATATCCGAATCACGTCTCGGTTTCCTCCTTCACCAACCGTGGAGACAAAGAAACCATCCGTCCAGAGTTCACCGCCCCAAAGTTCTTTTCGAAGATCCGGGTGTCTTCGAAAAAGCTCTCGGGCAGTGATGGATTTGATAAACATTGTGTTCTGTTGTTCTGACCGCTCTCATACCCTCCTATCGTACTTAAGCGGTAACCGCGCAGCAAGCTGCGCGGAATAAGCAAGTTTAAAGCCAAAATATTGGATAAGGTAAAAGGTAAAGACCTGACCCCTTTGTTTATCAAAAAAGTAAAAGACCGCTGGCGTGGCGGTCTTAGACACTCTTGGGGAGCGCTCCGTAGCGTTTCTCAAACCATGCGGGATTTTCGATATCTTTGTGCAGGTGAAGATTCGTTACCATTTCACCGGCCAAAACGCGCATATTGTGTGTGTATCGGCTTGCCATGACTTCTCCATGTACCAACCTATCAGTAAGCTCAGAGAGTTGCCAAAGGGCTCCGGCAACCTTTGTGGAATCTTTTCCTCGCACAATCAAGATTTCTCCGAAAATGTAATTCCGCAACTCAACCCATTGAGGATCCGCTTGAACACGAGCGAGAAGATGATCTTGGCTTCCCTGTACAATAGCAGGCCGTGGAGGTTGAGGATCTTTTTTTTCATCCTTTCTTTGTTGCCAACGATCACGACGATATTGCTGATCATCTTGATCTCGTGTGCGTCCGTTGGGACGGTCGCCGTTTTGTTGTCCCCGACGATTCCCTCTTTGCGGACGCTCTTCTTCCACTTCTTCCTCCTCATCCTCTCCTGTTTGTTCTTCGATTTCTACTGTATCAAATGCTCCAAGTATACTTTCTCTGGGGTCTCGAACTCCCTTCTTTTTTTCTTCTTTTTCTTGTTTCGAAGGTACGATTGGACGCCGCGGCTCTTTTGGTTCATCAGGTTTTTCGTTTTTTGATGTAGGAGCCAGATGGCTGGCAAGGGCAAGAAGAAGGCTGCGACGATCTTCATCTGCCTGACTTTCTGCCGTTTCCTTAGGGGCGTCGAGAAAATAAGAAAAGCGATCCATGGCATCGGGATCAATTCCATCTGCGCTCACATCATTAAGTGAGCGCACTCCCTTGAGTGCATCCACGTGGGCTTGCGTGGGTTTCCCATTGTCTGTGAAAAGAGCTTCAATGGCTTCTTTCATGGGTTTCCTCCGGAAAGAAAGCACTAAAACCTAACAAAAATAAGGGGTTCTGTCAAAAGGTGGTAACTTGTACCTTGACTAAACCCCTTATTTTTCCTACTGTCTTTGGCTGCCAACTGCGGCAAACGTTCCTTTAACCCCAAAACAAGGAGGTCCTCGTGACCACAACCCATGAGCTCCCGAAGACCGCGCTTGCGGTCGACTCTCTTCCGATTGCCTGGACCCGCATCATCCTCGACCTGTTCACCTTGGCGGGTGAAACCGTCAAGGGTGGAGCCCAAGAGGTCAAGGAGCGCACCTTGCGCCAGCCTGGCACCAACAAGTACCAGGCCGTGGCCGTGAACTTCGCCCCGGTCAAGGTGGGCGATGATGTCGTCCTCCAGGCCAATGCCAGGATCGTCGAAGATGGCCGCGCACATGTCGTGCGCGTACGCCTCTTCAATCCTTTCGGTGTTGAGTTCAAGAAGGGTCATCCCTTGACCCAAGGCGGTGTGCCAGGTCTTCTCATGCGTCCGGCGCCCTGGGATCGCAAGGGTCAGTACTGGAAGCTCCTCCCCTTCGGATACGCCAACCCTGATCTCCTCGATCAATTGAATCGACTCCTCGATCGTGAGGGCCAGACCATGATCCCCGAGATTCCGCATATCCTGCGGACCATGGGTTCGATCGTCTTTGCCTTCACCCCCACCCACGGGGAAGATCAGAAGGCCGGGTATTTCATCGGATCGTGCATGGGCATGCAGCTGTTCCTCGATAAGATGAGTGACAACTTGCCCACTTCAGGAAAGGGCAAGCCGATCGAGACCGCGTTTGCAGTCAACAAGTTCATGGAAGGACGGGCCTATATCACGGTCCTTGGCGCGGCCAAGGATGTGAACCTCGATCGCTTCGAGATCAACATGGATGTGGAAGATCGGGCCGGCATCGACCCCTTCGCCCTTCTGGGTGTGACGATCGAACAGATCGATCCTGATCCCTATAGCAAGTCCCCTTGGACCGTGCGTCAGATGATCGCGAGGATCATCGGCAACCCTGGTGATGAACGTCTCCAAAAGGTCGTTTTGGACTCCGGATTGACCGTGCAGACGGACACGGTTCCCATGTGCCACCAGTTGGCTGTGAGCCTGCTTCGTCAGGCCGAGCCTGTGATCCTCGAGGAGGTACGGCTGCGCTGGGACAGGATCACGGATCCCACGATTTCCTGGACCGGAGTTGCCTTCCCCACCCAGGCGGAAGCACTCCAGGGACGCGAGCGGCGGGACTGGTACCGCCAGGTCAAGGAGGGCGATCTGGTCGCCCCGATCGTGACGGCTCGCATGAGCCTGATCTTCGGTAGTGAGGTGGTCTTCGATGCTCGAAACCCCTGGCACCGCGCCCTGCGTGCCTGGATTTTCAAGACCAAGTGCGAGAAGACTCCCGATGCCCCGCAGGAGGAAGCCAAGCCTCCCGAGGAAGAGGTACGGCCCGATGAGACACCCGACCAGGTGCCTGCGGCCGAACAGATCGCCGACAGCGAGGCTCCGCCAGAGATGCCCGACGATACCAACGAGTAGCTGCTTCTAAGCTACAACAAACGGCTAGCACACGCAGTGCCAGCCGTTTTTTCGTTCTCAAAAATGGGATCTACACGTGTATACCAAAAAGTTTTTCCGCGTTTTTTGTGGTCACCTCGCAAACTTCTTCAAAAGAAATTTTTTTGATCTCGGCGATTTTTCTTGCCACAAACTCCACTTGCCAAGGCTCATTGCGTTTTCCTCGATAAGGCTCGGGGGAAATATATGGAGCATCGGTTTCGATCATAATGGATTCCAAAGGTAATTGTCGTACGACTTCTTGAAGCGGAGAGAGTCCGCCTACAAGCAAATCCTTTTTGCGTGGAGAAAATGTGATAATGCCGGTAAAAGAAATGAGAAAACCTGTTTCCAGATATTCCTGCGCTTCTTCCAAGGTTCCAGTAAAGCAGTGAATGACTCCGCGTCGAGCCAACTTTCCCGCTTGGATATATTCTCTGATCAGCGCGAGTTGATCTTTTTGTGCTTCACGCGAATGAATGGCCAAAGGAAGCCCGACTTCAGATGCCAGATCAAAATGCTGACGCACGGTTTGTTTTTGTTTGGCGATCACTTCTTCTCGATTCAGATTTTCAGGAATGTGAACATAATCCAAACCACACTCTCCAATCGCCACACATTTGGGATGACGCGCCAAAGGTAAAAAATCCGCAGGGTCAAAGGTATGACCACCTGTATGGATCATCTGCTGTGCAGAAGGATCAAGCTCTTCATCATCCACAAAATTTTGTGCACAAAGATGACTGGGGTGCATACCAACGGTTGCCCACACGCCATCATAATGCTCTGCAACTTCCAGACCTCTTTGACTTGTGTCAAGTTGGGTTCCCACTGTAATCATTTTGACCCCCTTTTCTAGACTGCGACAAATGACCTTGTCCATATCTTCACGATACGCGCGAAAGTGAACGTGACAATGTGTGTCAATCATGGACATAAGAAGATTCCTGGTTCAACCCGGAATGACAAATTTATTATGGGTGTGTCGTTCTACACTACACTCAAGATCTTATTCCAATTCAAACGGAATCCAGCTGCGAAATGGTTCGGGGATATAGGTCAAAAGCTGGCCCAAGGTGGACAAAACATACCCAGCCGCCCAAGAAGTTTCCACAGCAGAGCGAATAGCACCCTCGGGTAAAAAGGCATTGGCGTAATAGATCACCACACCTACGATCACAAGTCCCTCCAAAAATCCTAAAAGCCCTCCCAAAAGACGATTGATAAACGAGGTGAACGGAATCCAGGTGAAAAAATGATAAAAGTGATCCAGTGCCCAAAACAAAACGCCGATCAAGCGAGAGATAATAAGAAAAGCGACAATGAAGATAACGACCTTTGCCACTCCTTCGGTTCCAAACAAAAAGCCCACTTTTTCGTATAAGGGATCGAGCAGATAGAGAGAAATTCCGAGCCCCACGAAGCTGCCAATGAAACTGCCGAGTGTATGAATGAACCCGAAGAAAAAACCAAAGAGCACAAATGCGCCAATGAGACACAGAAGTAGAATGTCTACGATGGGCATAAAAAAATAGTTAAAAATGAAAAAAATTATGTTGTTGTTTCGCGGCGAGGGAAAAGCGGATCACCTTTTGTGATCAGGGTTCCAGGTGCGAGTTGACCCCAGACAAGCAAATCGTCCAACGTTACGTTTGAGGCAGGTGAAGCGGAAAGTTTTGACAAAAGCGTTTGTGCAGCCTTGGGCATAAACGGCAAAAGAAGCACACCGATCACACGCACTAATTCCAAAAGCGTATACAGAGTTTGCGCGAGTTCCTCGGTTTTTTCTTCCTTGGCCAAAACCCAAGGCTTTTTTTGTTCCACAAGTAAATTTGCTTCGCGCACCAAAGACCAGATCGCATCAAGCGCATCATGAAATGCGAACATCTCCAATCCCATGTGATACGTTTTTATGGCTACGGAAATATCATGCGGTGTGTGCGCGGGAATTTTTCCACCAAAATATTTTTCTGTCATGGTGCACACGCGATGCACTAAATTACCGAGTTCATTGGCAAGTTCACTGTCATAACGTTCCTCCAGTCGCGCATGCCCGTAGTCACCATCTTCACCAAAACGAATCTCACGTAAAAGAAAATACCGTAAGACGTCATTGCCATATATTTGTACAACATCAAGTGGGTCAATGACGTTTCCGAGAGACTTGCTCATTTTTTGCCCATCAATCGTAAAAAATCCATGAGCAAAGACGTGTTTTGGAAGTGGAAGTCCTGCGGAAAGCAACATGGCCGGCCACAGGGCACAATGAAATTTGATGATGTCTTTTCCGACCAAATGTAATTGCGCCGGCCACCATTTTTCAAACTGTTTCTCATCTGTGCCGTAGCCCACACCTGTCAGGTAATTGATAAGCGCATCAAACCAAACGTAAATACGGTGGCTCTCATCTCCCGGCACAGCAATTCCCCACTTCACAGAAGAACGCGAAATGGAAATGTCTGTCATGAAATCTTTGATATAACTTACGATTTCATTACGACGAGATTTTGGCAAAATGAAATCCGGATGTTCCTCGATATAATGCAAGAGTAGTTCGCGATATGCGGTCAAACGAAAAAAATAATTATCCTCCTTGATGCGCGCAGGCTCGGTCAAATGATTCGGGCACTTTCCATCCACCAAATCGCCTTCGTTCACAAATGCCTCACACCCTTTGCAATACCATCCTTCATAGGTGCCTTTGTAAATGTCCCCTTTTGTCTCCACGGTTTTCCAAAATTTTTCTACAGCGTTGAGGTGATCGGATTCGGTGGTGCGGATAAAACGATCCGTGGTGATTTCCAGATCTTTCCATGTTGCTTTCCATCTACCCGCCATTTCATCAAGATACCCTTGCATATCATTTTCTCGTCCGATTTTTTGCGCCGCTTCTACGTTTTTTTGACTGTTCTCATCCGTCCCCGTCAAAAAGAAAACTTCGTCTCCGCACAGGCGATGATAGCGCGCCAAGATATCAGCCGCGATTGTTGTATACGCATGACCGATCGAAGGTTTGCCATTGATGTAGTAAATGGGAGTGGTGAGATAAAACGTGGGCATATAGTCATTACATTATGAAACGGGACTTTAGACGCCGCAAGGATGGATGGGATGCGCCGTCTTGGAGCACAGAAAAACCGCAGATGTATCCTAGATACATTGAGGATTTTTCTGTGCGAAGGACAAGCAGACCGCCATCATTGCGGATGGATAAATCCTGTTTCATGATGGGATGACTATAATTAGGAAGGACCAATTACAATGACAAATTCTCCTTTATTGCTTGTATGCTTAAGTTGTTCCAAGATGTGTGCGGCTGTTCCGCGATAGAGCGTTTCATACATCTTAGTGAGTTCTCGTGCCACCATGATCGAACGATCTCCGAGGATCTCTTTAAGCTGTTCGAGTGTTTTGACAACGCGGTGCGTACTTTCATAGCATACCACGGTTTCCGAGTGTACACGGATCTGCTCGAAATATTTTTTTCGTCCGTTTTTTTGCGGAGGGAATCCCAAAAAAAGAAAATGATCTGTGGGAAACCCGCTCACGGACAATGCTGTAATCGCCGCACAGGGACCGGGAATCGGGATGATTTCCACATCAGACCCCACCACTTGAAGAATGGTGTGAATGAGTTTTCCTCCCGGGTCAGAAATACCGGGTGTCCCTGCGTCGGTCACAAGGGCAAGGGTTTGACCATCGCGCAACCAATCCACAATCTCCTTTTCGCGCAGCATGGAACTGTGCTGATGATAACTCACCATGGGCACATGAATATCAAAGGCGTGAAGCAAATGCGCAGTGACGCGTGTGTCCTCACACAAAATTTTTTCCGCACGTGCCAAAGTTGTTTTAGCGCGCTCGCTTACATCCTGAAGATTCCCAAGAGGAGTGGCAACAATATAAAGCCGACCGGGCATACACTATTCTTTGGACGGCGCCACGCGTTCAAACGCGCGTAAAATCTCCACAGGCAAAGCAAAAATAATGGTATTGGATTCATCGGAGGAAACATCGTTGATGGTACTGAGCGTACGCAAATGAAGAGCGCCCGGTGAGGCAGAAAGCATACGTGCCGCTTTTGCCGTATTTTCCGCCGCCAAGACCTCTCCTTCCGCTTTAATGATAACCGCACGCTTTTCACGCTCGGCCTCGGCTTGTTTGGCAATGGTGCGCTTCATGTCTTCGGGAAGCGTAATGTCTTTAAGTTCCACATTATCAATTTGAATCCCCCAAGGATCGGTAAGTTCATCCACGATTGTCCGAATTTTTTTAGACGCTTGTTCTCGTTGACTCAATAACTCATCAAGATTCATTTCTCCCACCACGTTGCGCATGGTCGTTTGCGCCAACTGACTCACCGCATAATAAAAATTTTCCACTTCAATGATGGCTTTAGCCGCGTCACGTACTTTATAATAAATAACCGCATTAATGCGTGCGGACACATTGTCACGTGTAATAGCTTCTTGATCGGGCACATCCACCGCTTTGATACGAATGTCTACACGCTTCATGCTCTCCACAATCGGAAGCACTAATCTCCATCCCGGGTCTTGAGTTTTGACGTAACGTCCGAAACGAAACTTCACACCGCGCTGATATTGATTGATCTGACGAATACTCACAATCAAAATAACAAGCGCAATGAAACCGATCTGTATGAGATAGTCCATACGAAAAAAATTAATATTGATAAAGAATAATGTTGGGATAAGCGGCCGACGCACAAAACCAGTACATCGAAAATGCTGGGAGATCAGTATACTCTTCTGATACTATGGTTAGCATGTCATCTTTGGAAGTCAATGTAAATGTACGTGCGCTTACGGTATCTTCCAATATCCCGGCTTCTTCCAAAAGTTCCAACGGATACGCTTTTGATTCTTCTCCAGCAAACACCATGAACACTTTTTCCTTTGCGTTCAATCTTCCGTCAAGATTGGTAAGAGGATAATAGATATCCATGTTTGTCTCATAATCCGCGTAAGGATTTTTTGTATAATCTCGATCCGCTCCCGTTTCACGCGAAAGCACGCGGCCCGAAGGATAGGTATCTTTGAATTGTTGCCAAGTCATTTCCGTAGATGGATAAGGAAAAAGTTCGGTTCCGCCCAGGGGATCACTCACAGCACGATGCAAAAGAGGAATCCATTGCGCTCCCGTTTCTTTATCAGAAAGGACAAGCGCATTGTTCCAAACCGATCCGGTAGTACCAAAGGTGAGTGCCTCATAGGCGATGGTATCGGCTCGTGTGACAGATCGTTCAAACACCATTCCTGCGCCGCATAAAGGATCGTAGGTAATGAGTAAGGGGAGATCACCAAACGTCTCATTCACGACTTCATGCCAGACCAATAATTGATAGGGGTAAAAACGCGCGGCACCTTTATAGATTACGGAAAGACCTCGCCCTTCATTACGCAGGTACATGTCTGCCGAGGCAACACTTTCAAAAACAGGATCATTGATGACAGGGACGGAGTCTTGTCCGACAAAGGTGGGAAGAATGTCCTCAATTTTAAAAACGGTTGAGAGTTCTGTTGCGACAGGAACAGTGTGAAAAAATTGATAACGCCAAAACACAAAAACTGAAAAAAGGATGACTCCCCCGACCCCCCACCACAACCATGCGTGTTGATGAGTCATAGCGTATTAAGAAAGAAGCAACCGCAGACAACTGCGCACACCAAATCCTGTGCCACCTTTTTGAATATAAGGCTCGAACATTTTTTCCGCAAAGGCCGGTCCGGCAATATCCACATGAATCCAAGGTGTTTTTCCGACAAAATGTTGCAAGAATAATCCGGCTGTCAAAACACCCCCGTACTTGCTGCCGCTGATATTGCGAAGATCAGCCACATCGGATTCAAGAAGTTTCTCGTATTTTTTCTCAAGAGGAAGCTCCCACATTTTTTCTCCTGTCGTTTCCGCCGCTTGCAAAAAACGTTTTTTCCAATTTCCGGTTGTAGATAATACTCCGGCGATTTCTTCCCCAAGAGCAACCAAACAAGCACCGGTCAATGTGGCAAAATCCATAAGAACATCCGGGGAAAACTTTGTGGCGTAGGCGAGACTGTCGGCAAGTGTCACACGACCTTCCGCGTCCGTGTTTGCTATTTCTATGGTCGTTCCGTTTAATGTTTTAATGATATCACCGGGACGAATCGCATGGCCCGAAGGCATATTTTCACAAGCCGCAAAAATTCCATGCACTTCAAAGGGCACCTGCAATTCTTCTAAGACGGAAAAAATTCCGAGCACCGTTGCCGCCCCGGCCATATCGCATTTCATGGACATCATGGCGTCTGCCGGTTTGAGCGAAAGGCCTCCGGAATCAAAGGTTACCGCTTTCCCCACAAGGGCGATTTTCTTGACGGCCTTTTTTTTGGGTTTATAAATCAGATGAACAAGAAAAGGTGGATGCATTGATCCTTGTCCGATTGCTAGAATCCCTCCAGCTTTCATGCGTTTTAATTTCGTTTCATCAAACATTTTGAAAGAAATCGAAGAATGAGCCTGTGCGATTGCGCGTGCACTTTCCATTAAATCTTTGGGTGTATTGAAAGCGGCCGGAGTGTTGACCAAATCACGTGCCAAAGAGGTTGCTTGCACAAACAAAAGTCCTTTTTCGATTCCTCGCACAACAGGCGCATGTCCTCGCTTATCTGCCACTAAAAAAGAAAGGCGAGGTTCTTTATATTTTGTTTTTTTCTTGTAGCGATCAAAATGATAGGAAGCCAACACCCACCCTTCGGTGATGGCTTGAGCCACTTCGGATACAGAAAGACGCTTTGGAATAACGGGAGGAAATGTGAGGATGACGGATCGCAGTGACCACGGTTTCAAGGCCATCCGAGCGGTCGCGGCCGCCTGACGATAGTCTTCCAAGGTTAAGGTGGATCCAAGTCCCACATACAAGGCGCGCCGACTGCGCAAGGACGGATGATCCTCCCATACACACTGACCCAAGACCCCGGTCATTTGCTCAAAATGAAACAAGTCCGCGGGAATTTCCGAAGACTGTTTTTTTTGCAGTTCCCGACGGATGAATTTTTCATCCAAAAACGTGATCCTCAGATCTGTTTTTGTAGGCAACTCCTCCAAAACAGGAATGGACAACATAGGCTATGAAGAAAAAGAAATAGTAAATTGAAAAATGTTAGGAAGGGACATCACAAAAAATAAAAGCAAAGAAATAAAGAGAAACCAAGTGATCTGTGCGCGTTGATGCGAACAGTCCCGATGATGATACCAAAATCCAAACAAGAAAAAACTTATGAAATAAATGATGGCGACACAGAGATATAATCCCGAAACGGGTCCGGCAAAAGTGAAAAATGTCATCCATGCGGCGATGAGGGGAAGGCGCTCGATAAGAAGAGCGAGAATCCAGAGAATTTGAAGAGAAAATCCTAGAGCAAATAGCGAAGCCAAGGCCCAGGATTCAGCAACGGACGATCGAAAAAAAGAAAACATAAGCTTAGAAGTAAGATTCAAAAGCCATAAGTCCCATGGCAAACACTATCAAAAAAAGAAGAGCTCGAATCAACGCAAAATAAGAGACTGCATGTTTTTCATGAAGATGGTGGCGATAGACGAAAAGAAGGATAAGACAGGTCACTCCGGACAAAAATGGAAATGGGGCCAAGAGACTGCGATGTGTAATCGTATCCAAAGCAAAGGTCGGGAACAACTGCAGAAGATAATGAGTTTGGATGATGCCCGCGATATCACAGATGAGTACTGCGCCATAACTTACCAAAAAAACGGCAAGAAGAACCATAATTTTTTTGGTAAGAGTCGGAATGGTTTTGAGAAGATATCCCGAGGTGGCCAAGGAAACGCTGATCAAAAAACTGAATTGAAAAAGAAGACGAGGAAGATCTTGAGATTGAAAGAAAGAAAAAATAGTCATAGGTGTTATGAAAAGTATAGCAAAAGGAAGGGAAAGAGAGAATGATCGGTTGACAAACGGTTGACGAGAACCCTCTAATCCCCTACTCTACGACTCATCTAACATCTCTTCTATGGCAAAACGAAAAACGATTCGCACAAAATGGAAGGCCGACCGTAAGTTGCAACTTGCAAGCAACCGTCGTCAAAAAGCCATCCGTTTGCAAAAGGCAAAATAAAAACGGCCAGGAGAAAATCCTGGTCGTTTTTTTATTCCATGACCCCTTCGAGAATATGTAGTCCCGGGGTTGGGTTTGTATCATTCCACTCTGATGTGAAGACAAAGAAATCGTATTGAGAAAGATCTTCCTTGGAGGTGTAAAGAAACGACCAGCGTTCTTCTTCTCCGGCAGGAACGGTCAAGTCCCCCAAAGACACCACGCGCATGAGAGCATCGCGTTTCACAAGCCACGCTTCATAATGCTGATCTTCGTGTAAAACAGGTAAAGCCCCTACTGTTGCATACAATGTAAACGTCCCCTCTTCTGATTTTGATTTCACCACACCGAAACTCCCGCCGGCCGTGACATCGGCCAGGGCTCCGGAAACACGGTAGTCGTCTTTTTTTGCCGATTCAAGTACGGTCTCATTCATCAAAATTTCCCCTTCTACCGTCACAAGATTTCCCACATCAGCCATAGCCTGCAGTTCATCATCATCCATAATAAGCCCGGCTTCCTTAGCATCTTCCAAAATAGCCTGTCGATCAATAACGACCGACCCCTCTTGTGTGTCTTTGGATTCATTTTTTGAAAGACATCCAAATCCAATGGTGGCCAAACAGACGAAAAGGGCGACGCTAAGAGCCAGTCGATATTTTTGATTCGTATAGATTTGTCTCATAAAACTGAGGCTTATTATACGCGGAAGAAGGGAAAAAACGCAATGGAAAATGTATATGGAGGATTGACAAAATCCCATTTTTCCGCTTAAATTTAATGTCTTTTTCGCCCAAAAGGGGGAAGACATGTCTCACACCTTCTTTGCGTTTTTTGTTCTTTTTGCGGTGTTGTGGACATTGGGCGGTTGCCGCGGCCATCCAGGTGTTTCTGATATCTCGGTTGTTGATACCTCTAAGGCCTCGGTTGTCATGGTCGAGGAAGAAGTACAGGTCGAAGACAACCTTGATTGCTATGGAACCATGGCAGCACTCCAAGAGGCCATGAATCTTCCGGATGATCAAAGATACTTGAGTGGACGCTTGATCGTGGTGGAAAAAGAACAACGGCGAATGAGCCTCTATCACCAAGGTGTTCTTGATCTTGAAGAGGATGGGACTCCCAAATGCTGGAAGGTCGCCCTGGCGCCGCAAGCGCCTCCGGGACCAAAGCAGCGTTCCGGAGATCACCGAACTCCAGAGGGATGGTACAAGGTCAGTGATGAGCCTGTTTCGCAATTTGAGGATGCTCTTCTCGTCCACTACCCCAACTGCCGAGACGCCAAGCGTGGAGTGGCAGAAGGACGGATCGTGGAAGCTATGCGCAGGCAGATCTGCAAAGCAGAAACGAACGGATCGCCTCCGCTGCAGTACACGCCCCTTGGTGGGCGCATCCTGATCCACACAGGGGAATGGGAAGATCTGGTTGATTGGACTTTGGGGTGCATCGCCCTTTCTCAGACGAATCTGCGAAAGCTGCGCGATTCCCTCCCGGCCTCCAAAAAGGCCATGATCTTGATCCTCCCCTGACAACGCAAAAGCGCAAGCCCGAAGCCTGCGCTTTTTTCGTTGAAAGATTGTGGGGGTTAAATAATGATTGCGGTGCGGATACCGACAACATGGTTCCGATTTGTTGAAGAGGCTGAATCGATATTTGCTTTGTGCCTGACATAACTCCAAAAAACATATGGAACAGAACTGACAACTGAAGGAAAAAAGGCTCCTGTAAGGTAAGAGCCGCCTTCTGTGCCCTTGTTCCAGTCATCCAAAGGTTTTCCTGTTTCAGAAAGGTGGATCATAGAGGCTATGATCCAATCTTCGGGAGTCATACCTGTTTCACCATGGTGGGGAGAGTCTTTATCATCTTGAGCTTCTTTAAGAATAGAACGATACATATCGGGAGTTTGTCCCGTCTCAAAATCTTTACGTGGAATCTCAATTCCGTAAACTTTTTCTTCATCTCTTTTTGGAATAGAGGCAAAGCCTAGGGAATATGAATCTGAAGGATTAGAAGGCTGGAGAAGATGAACAGTCCAGCCTGGGGTTCCCTCTCCTTTCTCTCCTACCACCCCTTTGGAGGCAGGGGTCCATCGTTCTTCGGCTTGTTCTTTGAGTATCTGTGCTTTTGTCTTCCCCCCATGACCCTCTCTTGTAAAAGACAGTGGATAATAGACAAGCTTTGGAGAATTCCCGATGTCTGCTCCTTGATAGACTTTATACATGGATAGAGGATCATCAGCATTAAGATCAAAAGAGGAGGCGGACTTTTTATATTTGAGTAGGAATTGTTTGAAAGTTTCTTTGAGAGCATCAAGGCTCATGCCAAAGGGAACAAGAAGAAGTTTGATAAAACCTTGGTCGTGTTTAGTCTCGAGAGTCTCACGGCGTTCAAAGAGCCGGATGGCGATTTGTTCGAAAGTTGGAACGGGATATTCATGACCATCTATACCCGTGGTCACTCCGTTTTCGAGAATCCCAACTTGTTCGAGAAGGGAAACTTGAGAAGTATATTGCTCGCGAAGATGATAAAACTCTTCAACATATTCTAAAGAATCTGTGATTTCCTTTGGCTCTTTGTGTTTCAGAAGATATTCAAAGCGTTCGAGAAGGAGAGCGAATCGCTCAAGGTCTTGGATGGAGAGTTTGCTAGTAACCTCGCGAAGGAGATCGGGCTTGCCAAGAGATTCTCTAGAAATCCCGTGAGCTTTTGTAAAATCAATGATCTCTTGTCGCAGAGTTTCAAAGTGTGCGCGATATTGTTCGGGCAAAGAATCACGGACGCTTGAAACCGAATCCATGATGGCTTCGCCAAGGATTTCCGAAGTGCGCTGGAACCCTGCCTCCACAGAGGCGGCAGACGGAGAAGATTCAAAAGTTGGTCGAGAAAAAGGAAACATAAGCACTCTTACGACAAAACCGCGGAAGAGTTACGTATAGTAGACCCTTTGCTTAAATATCCATCTAAAAGTTGAATGTCCTCAGGTTTCATATGTACGCACCCATGCGAATGGTTGAGAAAAGACCAAGGTGTTTCATCGCTTGGAGAAGAATGATACATGAAACTTGCACGCTTCCCTTTTTTTGGATCTTTTACGTGAATGGTTAAAGGGCCAAACTCATTCTTTTCCCATTGTTCTGCCAAACCAAGAACAGATGTCCCCGAAACGACGTCGCGAGTAACCATAAAATCAGGCAACGTAAAAGGACTTGGTGGAGTAAACGTGCCTTCTTCCATACGACCTGCTGAATTATAAATCCACGAACGCTTCTTATCTTTAAATGGCCTCTGGTCTCCGAAAAAAACAGCTTCTTCTCCTGTTGCTTGATACCATTTGCCATCCAAATCCTGATACTCCACATTTTTCTTATCCTCGCTTAAACGTAAAGGAGATCCATCTGCGATCCAGGAATATTGCCAAGAAGGAGATTTTTTTCGCACGGTTTCCAAATAAGGAAACACGCCGTCGGGGGTTCGTACTTCTTGGTGAGCTGTTTTGCTGTCATAAAAAGATGGAGCATTCGGGTCTCCCCCATTAGCCGGAGCGCTGTCCAAAAGCAAAATATAATCTTGTTCCGGGTCCAAAAGAGAAAGTGAAGACTGAACTGTTGTCTTCTCCTTTGTGGAAAGTTTGCGCATAATCTCAAGCCTTCCGGTCGCTTGATCAAAATAGGCGTGATTTTGTGAGCTTTTTTGAAACCATTTTTCCATTTGAGGATCGGCGAGCTTCTGATCACGAATCAGTTTTGCAAGCTCATGATCTTCTTCCAGATTTTTCAAAAGATGCCGGGACATTTCATAGGGCGTTCGCATACCCACACGATGAGTCATCTGTGCATACAATTGTGTGTACACAACACATGCTTCTTTTTCGGGAAGTGTAGGAAGCAGTTCCAACGCCATGTCTGATGTTTCGTTTGTAAAAATCCACAAAAGTTTGGAATGGATAAATTCTTTTCCGATAAGCCCGGCCAAGGTCTCGTAATTTTCGATGCGCGAGCGCGGATCATGATAGGTTTTCATAAGCTCCGTATCATTTCTGTGCAAAAACTCGAACATGGCGCTTAGATCGTGAAAACGTGATCCATACTCTTGCGCTTCTTCAGACGAAAGATCGCTGGGGCCAAAACGCGCATCCATTTCGCCAAATACTCGCCCTTCCCTTTCCAAATCTTCAAGCAAAAGACGGCGCAGTTCGTATTGCACCCCCGGGTCCTCTGCCATTTCACTTGCTTGCGTCTGCTCTTTTGTCACACTTGCCTGTGCATCTCCCGAAGAAGTTTCCCCGCTTGAAAGCATGATTCCTGCTCCAAGTAATCCTCGCACCAACCACTTAAACCCGGGGGTAGATTGCATACGACTAAGCATTCCTTGGGCCATAGTAATCTTTTTCTGACGCACCGCGTCATCTTCCATATCCGCCCCAAACGGATGCCTGCGTTCATAGGCTCTTTCTTCAAATAGCCCGCGATTAAAAAAGCGTTCGATGATATCGGCTTCACTAAGAAAAGACGGGGTTTCCGGTTGTGGTATCTCTACCTGATGTTGAATGATGCTAGGGTCATCTTCAAACCCAGGGGGCATAAATGAATGTTCGGGCATAGTAAAAAATTAGGGATAATGATAAACCTGTCTTCGCCAAGGTTTTTTGCGACGAGGAATGAAAAAGATGATCGTAAAAACTCATTCATATATTTCTTCTTTGCCTATTATATCCACTTTCCCCTTACGGCACCATGCGATATGCTGAATGCACTATGGCACAACAAAAAAAACAATTGACCAAAGAAGAGCGGGAGAGGCTTCTTCGAGAAATAAAACCCATTCTCGATCAAGCTCGCGATCTGCAACCCACCTATGAAGGCGACAATCATATCTGGAGAGCCTTGGATAATTTTCGTATCACCGACGAATCAACCAGACTCCTTTACTTTCATGTGATCAGAGATAAGCTTGCACATGAAAATAAGGAACAAGAAGCAATTAATGAAGCTCAACGCGAACTTATGATGCATGACGCCGCAAGAGCCGAGGCGCATCACCGTCATCTGTTGGGCGAGGATTTTTGATATGCTCACACAAACTCAAGAAAAACTTATCCGTTCCTTGCATACACGCAAAGGACGAGAACAAGAAGGTTTATGCCTTGTCGAAGGAGAAAAATTAGTACGAGAATATCGCCAACATTTGTTATGGACATTTACGCCCAAGGATACAAAAAAGTTTTCACAACTTGTGACAACCGAAACGCCCCAGTCCATTGCGGGTGTGGCAAGACTTCCCATGTGGTCACTGAATGATATACAAAAATCCCCCACTCTTCTGGTTCTTGATCATATTCAAGACCCGGGAAATCTTGGCGCTATTTTTCGTCTAGCCCTTGGCTTCAGCGCCTCCCTTCTCCTTGTGGAATGTACTGACCCAGGAAATCCAAAGGTGGTACGTGGGTCTGCTGGAGCGATTTTTCATGTCCCTTGGAGCATTGTCCCTCGCCAAGATCTCAAAAATTTTCTTGACGACCAGCCGTCTGTCTGGCGGCTTGAAAAACTTCCGCAATCGCTTGGTGTGGAGAGCATACGCAAACCTGCAAAGGCCTGTATTCTGGTGGGGTCTGAAGGTCGGGGAATTCAAACACCCTATGAAGCACCTTCTCTCACCATCCCCCACGCGTCAGTTCTGGAATCATTGAATGTGTCTACTGCTGTAGCCATTCTCCTTTACGCGCGCGGAAAATAATCCGTCATAAAAAAACATCCGGGGAAAAGTGATCCGTACCCCAAAAAGTGGACACAAAAGTGTCCGCTTTTTGATTCTGTTAAACTACTATCATATGAGCAAAAGAACATTCACAAAGGAACAGATCGATAAGATGTTAAGAAACACAAACGTATC